>JAEHJW020000316.1_pt1 | contig 85822 bp, 101 predicted proteins | sample 9271431 | NCBI WGS metagenome assembly JAEHJW02
CTAGTTCATCAACAGAATTTTTCCTTTCAACTGCTACTGGAAAATATATATCTCTGAAAATCCCTTTTTCAGGACACTTAGTAATTATTGCAGTATAATCACCCTCGTCTATTTTCTGAATTGTGAACCTAAATAATAGCAGTATATAACAATTCAAGGTTATCTAAATCTATTGCATCGTATGAGTGTCCATAATAATTTTCATTCATATAACCTTCTATTAACTGGTCATTATCTGGATTATTAGGTCTATTAATATCTTGCTTAATGCTGATTATAAATTCATCAAAATCATTCATAACTATTAAAAATCTTTTTACTTTATATTGCATAACTATCTCCTTTCAATCTTTGTAAATTTATCTTTCCCTCTAAATCCTCTCTCATTTCAATCTTCCTTCCTATTTTTAAACTCTATCATACTCACTCTAGCTTCCATATGCTCCATTTTTCACAACCAAAAACTTAATAAAATGCTCATTTTAATATATTTTATAATTTAAGTATTGTGTTTAATATTTCACTAAATTTATCTATTCTGTCTTTATGATATTCTAATTTTTGTATAATAATTTCTTTTGAAATTTGAATTAAGTCTTCTTCATTATTTGAAAAAATAAAATAAATTTTATATTTTCTGTTACGTTTTAATTTATTTAAATTTTCTTTTTTTATGTAACTATAATTATAAAATTCAAATTCGTTCATTATTTTATATTCAGTTTCAAATTCTCTTAAAATCTCAACTTCTTTTATTTCAGTAGTATTATCATTTTCATTGATTATTAATAAACTTAATTTATTTATATCTATCATTTATTTTATTCTCCTTTTTTTAATTTCTCAATTTCTTCTTCTAATAATTTTATCTTATCATCATTTGTTAAATTAAGTAATAAAAATCCTATATTTGAATCTAACATTTCAGATAAAATGGGTAAATATTTTGATGGTATATTTCTTTCGCCTGAAATCCATCTACTTACATTTTGTTTTGCAATTTCTAATTTTTTTGCTATTTCAGTAATTTGAATATCTTTACTTTTTACTACATATGCAAAGCCATTGTTAATGTTCTCTAACATCATGTTTCACCTTCTTATTTTATTATTGATGACTATTTAGCTTTTTACTTTTTATATTTAATATTTCATCTAATAATATCTTAATTTTTAAATCGTCATTTAATATTTCTTGAAAATATTCTTTTGGCATATTAAATTTTGATGATAATATTATTATATACTTTTCAGGTATATTTCTACTCCTATTAATCCAATTATAAAAGTTCGCTCTAGTTACTCCTAATTCCTTTGATAGTTCACTATAAGAAACATTATTGATTAATAATATATATTCCAATCCTATCATTTTAAATTCCTCTATTCTTTATTATTTTCTAACTGTCTCTATTATAGCATTATTTTCTTATTAAAGCAATACTTTATTATTAATTATTTACATTGTTTTTTAAAATAAAATACTCATAAGATAGCATATAAAGTATCTTATGAGTATAACTTTTGGTTTTTAACTATATTTAAAATTATTGTAAAGTATTATAATATTCATCAAATCTATTTGCTAATTCATCAAATGCTTTTTTGTGTAATGATAAAAATTTATTCTCACTTATAATTTCACTTCTGTAACCGTAATATGGTCTGTAAAAATCATTACACTTTATTGGTTTTATTACTTCCATATCATTTTTATCACAAATGTCAATGTACTCCAATTGACGGAAATAATCTCTTTCATATTCACTAAATGTAAATACTATTTGTAAGTCAACTTCTTCTAAATAAATTATATGATTTCTGTGAGAATTATATGACCATGAATTAGAATAATTGTGCCTTTTATTGTTTAATCTTTCTATGTGTTTACTTATTATATTTTGTATATATTCATATCCGTTTAGAATTTTCCCATATTTTAAATTAAATCCTTGTTTCTTCATTTTATATTCTAAATTTATTGGATTTATCTTCGTTAAATCTTTATGTTCTATTGTAATATCTTTCATATCAAAAATCATATCGTCAATATCCTTACCCCAACATAATCCTACTATAGAGGTGCTCTCGTCTTGTGTATTTATTTCTACATCATTAGGTACTGCAAATAATATCGGGTCAATATTTCTGTACATAAAATCAATTTCTTGTTTTTGTTTTAATATTGTATCTTTTAATTCATTTTCGTGTCTTTTTTGTTCCAATTGAATTTGTGTATTTCTTTCTTTTTCTTTAATAAAATCCATTTCTAATTTATTAACTTTTTCAGAAATAGAGGTAATTTTATTATTCAATGTTTTAATATTAACATCAAATGTTTCTGCTATGTTTTTTAAATTTTCATTATTTGATTTTGTAGCCAAATATAAATTTTTTTGAGAAGGTATTAATAATTCTAAAGTAGAAAATATTGTCTCAAAAAAATTTGAATAATATATATTTTTTACTACATCACTTTTTATTTGTTCCCAAACATTATAATAATCTATTGGACACAATAAATAACACTGGTATTGTGTAGTCGTATCTTGTCTCAACAATTCTTTAAAATAGTTAAATCCCCTTTTTAATTCATTTGAGTTTTCTTGTATATCAAATAATTTATCTATTTCTGTATATTCAATTGGTATAATTATCATATTAAATTTATCTGCTAATTTTTTAAATTCAGATATTTTTACTTTTGGCAATAAATTTAAAGCTGTAAAAATATCTGCCTGTTGTCCATCACAATTATAAATATTAGTTAATTTTGATGGCAGTTTTCTTAATTCTTTCCATTTCCTTTCTCTTATTATATTGCATTCATTTTTTAGTCTTTTATTAATTTTTTCTTTAAATTCTAAAGTTTCTCCTAAAAAATCCAAGGATTGTTTATATATACTAATTATATTTTCAAATTCTATTACCATATTGTTCTCTTCTTTTAATAAATTTGCTGTTTTGTTTTCAAATTTTACTGCTTGTAATAAATTCGCCATAATAACTCACCTCTCATACCTTTCTATTTATTTTATTGTTTGTGTTATTAATTTTTATCATGTCTGATGGAACTGCTCTTTTTTTTGCGAATTTCTTTAAATTTTCAATATCTTCTTTATTTGTCTCTGAAATAGGACACACAAAGTTTTTAGCTTCTTCTAAAGTGATATTTAAACTAGAAGCCAATCTACATAGTGTTTCTATTTCTGCTCCTGTATAGTTTAATTTATCTATTTCAATTTCTGAATCAAGATTATATTTTTTCTTATATAATTCTAAAATTTGTTGTTTAACTTCTATACTAGGCATATCTACAAAAAATATTGCGTCCCATCTTCCACTTCTTAAATATTCACTAGGTAAATCTGCTATATTGTTTGCTGTAGCAACTACATAGCTATCTGAATCATGGTCTTGCATCCATTTTAAAAATTGCCCACCTTGTCTTTTAGATACTGAATCATTCGAATTTGATGTTCCAGATAAGCTTTTTTCAATTTCATCAATAAATACAATTGATTGATTCATTGCTTCTATGATATTAAAAGCCTCTCTTGTATTATATTCCGTCTCCCCTACATAACTACCCATTAATGCTCCAAAATCTAAACTGATTGTTATTCTATTTGTTTCAAACCCTAATCTTTTAGCAAATTCCGTTTTTCCACAACCAGATACACCTAGAATTAAAATCCCCCTGCCATTTCCACTCTTAACCATTGACTTTGCAAAATTTTTCATATTATCCATTCCACACAAACTATCAAAACCTTTGTTACTATTATATATTTTTATGCTTTCATTCTTTTCAACTAATTGTTTTTTTATCTCAAAAATAGATTCTTGTGATATATTTTTGTTACAAACAATAGAAGAATATATTGCATTTTTAAATTCATATTCTGTTAAACCTATACCTGTATTTGCTATAATTTTACTTTCTTCGTCTGTCAAGTTTATTTTATTGTCTGTAGCTATATCACATAATAATTCTAATAATTCCTCTCTAGTAGGTAAACTTAACTTTGTAAGAGAAATATAATGGGATATTTCAACAGGTATATCAACAATAGGAGAAATTATAATAATTGAATTATTATTTTGTGTGCTATTAGGTATTGTATTTGCCAATGCCCTCCAATTCTTAACTTCTTTTATATCTGTATGTAAATCCTTAATGATTAGAATTGAATTATCTTGTTCATTAATAAATTCTAATGGATTATTTGCTGAAACATCATCGTTTAAAGAATAAATTTTTTTATCTACATCATACAAGAATAAACTTTTATCAATATCTAAAGCTATTTTTTCAATTATTCGTTCTGCTCTAATATATTCTTTTGTTTCCAACCATATTAAAGGATTGCCACTCTTAATTAAATTTTCCAATTTTAATATATTTTTCATATTTGTCACTTCTTTCTAATTTAAATTCTTTTAAAACAGGTAATATTTTATTTTCCAATTTAGGATAAAATTTATATAAAGTATCATAAGCATTTAAAGGCTTATCAGGCTTTGTATATCTAGCACATTCCCAATCTATAATCATTTGTATATAATCTTCTCTTGTTTTAGCTTTAATATCATGATGTCTTGATATATTTCTATGAATCTTATGTGTTTGTTTTTTAGATAAAAATATATACATAAATAATTTATCAACATCATGCAAATATCCTCTTAAAGTATTTTTACCTAATAATTGTTTTTCTACTTTCAAGAACGCTTTTTTATGTTCCCATGTATACTCTATATTCTTTTTTACATTTTTTATCATATCAAATCATCTCTATTTTCGTTTACAATTTCAAGCCTGCCTTCATCAAACCAAACAACCTCATTATTTTGGCTTTCTTTTGAAAACTTTGGTGACAATCCATAAGAAATATCACCTGAAATACCAATTGATTTTCCAATTATTTTTCCTTCATATTCTGTGATTTTATCTTTAGCCAATACTCCAAATTCATATAATGCTTTGTCAATATTACCATATGTATTACATTGCTCAATTCCTTGTAAATCCTTAAATATTCCATAGTCTAAAATTTTTATTGTTGGAGCATCAACCCATTTTCCTTCACCATTCTTAATAACAAGTTCTATTCTGTCGCATCCTGTTATATATGTCATTCTACTCCTTAAAATACCTGTAATACCAGTAACAATATCTTTGCAATTATAACCAAACTCTAATTTTTGCATAATTTATTCACTCCTTTTGTGTATTAATTACTATATTTATATATTATCACATATAACAATTAAATGCAATACTTTTATTATTAATTATTTATATAATTTCATCCTATTAAAATAAGTCTTGTATTGAAAAATAAAAAAGAATCGTAAGACGTTTTGTGTTTAGCCTTACGATTATAACTACCTTTTCCTTTTTTAGATTTTCCGATATAAACTCCTCGACCTATTTCAGAAGTAGTAAATTTTCTACAATTAAATGGGTCAACACTAATTGTAAATGATATTACATTAGTTTTAGATTTACTTTTAGGTTGAGTTGTAGGTATTGATTTCTTATGTTTTTTGCTCATAATAATTCACCTCTATTAAATTTATTATGTAATATTATTATAAATATAACTACTTATAGTATAGACTATTTTAGAAAGAAAAATACTGGATTACTCTAGTATTCAAATCTTTTAGGACTATTTTCTAATAATTCCATTACTGTATTATATATTTCTTTAAAATCTTCTTTAGGCTCAATATCCCATCCTCTATCATAATTTACTAACCAAACATTTTTATTATCTAAAATTGAAAGTTTACTTACTCGTCCTTCGTCAATTCCAAATACTGAACCTTCATCAAATAGTTTTGCTTCAAACTTATAATCTTCTACCACACCAGACACCCAATTTGTTGTACTATCAAATTTTGTAAATTTTGCTTTCATAATCATTTTCTCTCCTTTATTTTTAATTATTTTAAAACCAAATAAAACTAGACTTTTAACTTATTTTACCATTTATTAATCTGTTACACATTTCATTTTCACTTCTAAAACATTCTCCAACTAATTTTAATTCATTTTCTGAAGAATTAGATATTATATTTACGTCAGTTATATTACCTATACAATATAATTCCTCATCATTTTTCTTACCTACAAAATATCTTTCCGAATTATCATCAACTGCTAAATAAAATTGTATTTCTTGATTATTCATTTTAAAATCCTCCTAATATGTATTAATTACTATACATTTATAGTAACATACATAAAATTATATTTCAAGTATTTTTATTAATTATTTGTATGATTTATTAAATCACTTTCTTTTCTTCTTCAACATATTTTTTTAACATCTCATCATAAAATGACATTCCGATTGAACTCATTATATGTCCTGATTGTGCAGTTCCGAATATTGTTCCACTACCTCTTAATATTCTATCTTGTCTACTAATATCAATACTTGCTCCAAGATGATTATTTTGACATAATACATTTAATCTCTTTGTTGATAATTCTTTTAATTCTTTATCTTGTGGAGTAACTAAATAGCAGTAAGCCTGCTTCCCAAATCTGCCTACCCTATTACGAATTTGATGTAATCCACTTAAACCCCAGTTTTCTGGTTCTAGTATGATGATAGTATTAGCATCTATATTAATTCCCGTTTCAATAATAGAAGTAGCTAATAATAGATTATAACTATCATTTTTAAAATCCTTTAATACAATAGGTATGTCCTTCTTATTCATTTTACCATTGATTATTGCTATTTTTAAACTAGGTATCAAACTTAATAATGCTTCTTTTGTCTCTTCTAATTTTTCAACATTATTATAAACAAAATATAATTTACCATCTCTATTTAATTCATAGTTTATTATATCTTTTATTTTATTATCACTCCATCTAATATGTTCAGTTATTATTGGTTTTTTATTCTTTGGTGGAGTATCAATTACTGAAATATCTTGTATGCCTGATTGTACCATACAAAGGTCTCTTGGTTGTGCTGTAGCGGTAAATTGAAACATATCTAAATTTTTATCTTGATATTGATTAATGTATTCTTTTTCTTTTACACCTTGTAATTGTGGCTCATCAATTAATAGCATTTGTAAATCTTTAAAAGCTATTTGTTTAGAAATTATTGCAGTTGTACCAATTAAAATATCGACTTCTCCTTGCTCTACTTTCTCAATTATAATCCTTTTATTTTTAGGTGAAATATTTCCATTTAATAGTTCAATTCTTGCCCCATATCTACTAAATAAATTTAAATAATCATTATAATGTTGTTCAGATAATAATGTAGAAGGTGCTAAAATTACACATTGTTTCTTATTCATAAATGAAATATAGGAAATATATTGCATAATTACAGATTTACCCATACCACAGTCACCTATTACAAAATGTTTTGATACTTTGTCGCTTACTAATTCTTTGTTTATCTCATCTATTACTTTTAATTGCCCTTCACTTAATTCAAAAGGTTGAATACTTATAAATTCATCAACATATTCTTCTTTTACAATGTAATTAAAACCTTTTAATAATTGTCTTTTAGCATATAATTCAGCTAATCCTTTTGCTTCAGATTTTATTTGGCTCAATGTCTTTTCTCTTTTCTTTTTCCAACTTTTATTATTTTTTAACGGACTTAACTTTGGTTGCTCATCCTGATTATCATACTCCCTAATATCGGCTTCAACTTGTTGTCTAGTTTGCAATAACCTTTCATGTTTATAGAAATAAAAACAGAAATATTCCTTTCCATCAAAAACTTTTCTTTCATTAAATTTACAGATACCGAATTCAAAGTGTATATAATAATAATTTTCTATTAAATCATTTGCTGAAAATGCCATATGTATCACTCCCTATACGTTAATTTGAAATATTCTATATCTCATTATTAATTGTATTTATAATACTGCTTAGAGTTTTAACTATACTATCTCTACTTAATCTTTTACTTTCTTTTACTTCGTCTTTTAACCCTTCTATAACTTCCAATACTTCATTTAAGCAACTATAATAGCTTTCATTAGACATCTCATAACCTCTGAATTCTTGTTTTAATGCTTCATGTTCTTCAACTAATTTTGCGTTATCACCATTTTTATTAAAGTATAAAATTGCTTCAGCTAATTCAGTTTCAATCAGTTCTAAACAATCTTTTAAACTATTTACTATCTCTCCGTTATTATTATATGTAATTACCATTTAAAAACACCTCTTAATATCTATTTTTTTATTTAATTTATATAAATATTATATCAGATATTAATTATATATTCAACACTTTTATTAATTGTTCGCAAAAGAAAAGCTGAAATTAATCAGCTTTTAAACATTTATATTCATCAGGTAATTCTTCATTATTTTCTAGGTATTCTATCAATGCCTTAAATTGAATTATCATTTTTTGTATTTTTGCATCTTTACTATCTCCACAAAAATTTATTCTATCTTTAAAATGTGTAACTAAATCTTGATTATGTTTATTATATATATTTCTAAAATCCCATGAAAAAACATAATGCTTAATCCAATTATCTAAGTATTCTTTGTCTATTCTTTCATTATAAAAATAACTCTTATTATAATATTCTTTAACTTCTTTTTGTTCATTATCTGTTAATTTTATAGTTAAAGTTTTATCTTTTTCATTATAAGTAATTTTATTTTTATCACCTTCACCTTCATACATTGCATTATCCTTTACTAATTCCATAAGTGTGTTAATTAACATTTTAATCACTCCTATTTATTAATTGTTTTAGTTTATTAAATAAACCTATTGCTAAGTTTATTTAAATCATTATTTTTGATAATTTGTAGCACACATACCTACACATTGTGGACTTTTATATTTCTTCATATAATCTTCTTTTCCTAGTCTTTTAATACAAACATATTTAGTATCTTTCCAACCTATTCTGTCATCATCTATTGTTTCATTACCCAAAACAACATCACTGATATCAAATTGATTTCGCCATTGTTTTACTATATATTCTTTCATTTCTTCTACAGTATCAAACTCTTTTGCTTCTGCCATAGCATCTGCTAAATCTCTTCTATGTGGTCTATAAATAATCATTATTAATCACCTCTTATATTATATTGAAATTAATCAGCTTTTGGATACCATGTATTACTAAATAGTTGATGTAATAATATATAGTCTTCTTTAGTATTTAAAGATTCACTAACTATAATTGCTTCACATGGAGTTTGCCAGCAATTAGTGTTATTAAACTCCCCTACTTTTTCTATTTCTTCCTCAATCCATTTACTAAAATCTTTTTTATCATCTATACCAAAACCACTATATTTCATTTCTCTTTTAGTAAATATATCGCCTTTAATCTCATTACAAAATACTATAACATAATTGATTAAAACAATTTGGTCAGAATACTCATGAGTTGGTAATAAGGTTTTATTTCTATAAATTTCCAAGAACCAACTATCTGCACTTTCTGTTGATAAAACATGTATACTTATTTTCCCGTTATTTCTAATCAAACCAGTATATAATTTTTCTTGCCATCCTTCATAATAATCAATATTTTGAATAATTCCTGATTTAAAAATGTCTATCTCAATTGTTTTTTCATTATCATTGTTATCTACACCATTAACAATGAATTTTTTAGTTTCTTCATTAAATCCATTTATTTCACCTTCAAAATTTTCCTCTGAATAATCTTTTCCTAATAAAAAATCTAACATAACTAATCCCTCCCTTAAAATTTTATTTTATTATAATGATATTATTAATATCAAAGTTTCTTTACTAAATCTATCCAAACAATCAGCAACATTATCATGTACAATATATGTTAATATACTTTTGATATGAGCAATCTTATTATTTCTAGTCTTTTCATTTTTAGCATCTGCAACAAAATTTTCTATATCTTCTCTAGTTACTAAGCATAAATCTTTATTGATAGTTTCCATGAAATTAAATATTGTACTCTTATACTGTACCAAACTTGTTTCAGATTTTCCACTATTTTTAACAAATTCATCCCAATATATCTTATTATTGTTTACTTCTGTATGTAAGTGTTTAACTTGTCTTTCCCAAGCTGATTTAGCCTTTTCAGTTTTAGTGTAATTATGTTTTATTGTTCCCATTGTATTCACCCTATTTGATTTAGTTATTAATTGTTCCATTGTTAACAACTCCTTATTTTTATTATCGCCTTCTATATTTATAATTATACTCTTATTTTAAAATAAGTCAACAATTTTATTATTAATTGTTCGTATTTTTATAAAAAACATTTCGACAAAAGGTGATAAAATGTGGTTTTTAAAGTAAAAGAAAAATCCCCATACTTGGGGATTAAATTATGTATTTATGCAATCTTTTCAGGTTCTAAAACAGTTAATATTTCATCAACTGTTTTAGTTATTACCTTTCCATCTTTTATTAATTTGTTAATTATATATTTAATTCCATTTGCCTTTATCATTGTTTTATAATCTGTTCTATGTGTATATTTATTTTCTATTGGTAATACTTTAAAATAATCTATATATCTTTGATATGGCTGGTTATTATACATTAATATTTCTTTATCTCTCATCCATTTAAATAAATTATTTCTTCCTAAATCTTTAACCTTTATTATTTTACTAAATGTACCTATATCATAATATCCATTTGTATTAGTTAAAGCATCTGCAACGTCAATCTTTGGTTTTAATTTTTTAATTATTTCTTCTTCTTTTAAAGACAACTCAATTTCTTTTATTCTATTACTTACATTTTCATTTTTATTGAGCCATTCTAATTTCTTTATTTCATCTTGCTCTACAATTGACATACCTAAATACATTGCCTTATCTTTCTTTAATTCTTCTAATTCTTCTAATAAAGTTTTCTTCATTACAATATTTTCAGCTTTTATTTTAAAATAATCCTCAAGAAAATCTTTATATAAATCTACAGCAATGTCACCATCGGCAAATTTTAAGTATAGTAAAAATCCAGCTTCTGATAATACATATATATTTTTACTGGCATTATATGCATTTTTAGTATATCCAATTTCGCTCTGCCACTCTGGCATAGCACTTTTTAAATCAATAATATCAACGTTTTCGGTAAAGTGTTTTATATTTCTGTTAATAGTTCTTGTTACAATAGAATTATCATATCCTATTAATTCTGATATTTGTTTTGTTGTCAATATAGGTTTATCGTCACCAAAACCACCTACTAATCTTGTAAATTTTCTTTCATCTTTTGTTGTTACTTCCCCGTCTGTAAATAATTTAATTACTTTGTTTTTCAATAAAAATTCCTTCTTTCTTTTCGTTATTTTATTAATTGTATAAATAATTTTTATTATAATTTATTAATCTAATTGAAACATTATACTTGTAAGTCTAAAATTCATCATTTTCAATTTTTTCTAAATTATGTATGCTACCCTCACATACATATTCTTGGATACCACAATTATTTCCATCAACGCTAAATGTATTAGCTTCAATATTATAATACCAAGTATCTTGTCCCATTTTTTTAAAAAAACAATTATTTCCCTCCTTCCAGTTTCTATCCGTTAATAAATCTTTCATATTTCTATCCAACCTTAAAATTGGATATTCATAAATAGAACCGTTAACATATCCCACACAAGAAAGAAAAATATTTTTTGGTTGAAAAGAAACATAAATTAACGGATATTCTTTGCCCATTCCATCAATTTCAATCTTTGTTATTTTTGTTTCAATCTTTTCAGATGTTGCAAAGTCTGTATTTTCTTTTATTAGGCATCTTATTTCATTTTCTATTTCATTATTAAGTTTTTGTTGTTCCTTTTGTGTTAATTTAATATTTAATGTTTTCATTTTCAACACTCCTGTTTTGTCCGAACCCTTTTTGGCTCTGCGACCTAATTTATTTTATTTATAATCCCATTTCTTCCGTTACAATTTTTCCTAGTTCTCCAAACCTTTCTGAAGATATATTTTTTCTTTCACAAATTTTAATAGCTTCTTTTATTTCGCCCTTTTTAATAAGTCCTTTTATTACTGCCTCAGCTATTAATATATCTTGTTTTTTTAAAACTTCTTTCTTTTGATGTCTCATAACGCACACTCCTTTTAAACATTTCATTATATTAATAATATCATAATATTTTATTAATTGCAATACTTTATTTTATTAATTATTGATATTTTTAATATATTTTTATGATTCAATAACCAATTAAAAAGGTTATTTTATTATATTACATTTTTATAATTGGAGAAAATAAAAAAGGCTTATTCAGCCTTTAATTTTTTATCAATATAAATATTTGTATTGTTTAATAATAAAATTGATTTATAATCTTGTGCGTCACTATATGTAAAAAATATTGCGGTTTCTTTTGTGTTTATTTTATTTATGCTATAAACTACATAATAATATGGGTCTCTATCAATTTTTAATTGATTAAATTTTTCTATTGATTCATGATAAGATTCTTCACAAACTTTTTTATAAAATAACTCTATGATGTCTTTTGCTCCTTGTATTGCTTTTTCTTGTGTTTCAGCTTTAGAAATATATAAACCGCTTTTAAAATCTGATATAAACCATTTACTATTTTTTTTATAATCTTTTTCAGTGTTTTTATATAATCCAAATATAGTATTATCAATTTTAATTTCATAACCTTCAACAGTTTCAATAATAAAATTGTTGTCTTTATATTTCATAATATCAAATGTAATTTTTTTCATTTTTAACGACCGCCTTTTTATTTAATTTATTATATATATAATATCATATATAATCATATAATTCAATAAGTTTATTAATTATTTATATAAATAATTAAATGTGAATACTTTACAATAAAAACTATATTTTATTAACTATTAAATGATAATTATTATTATATATTAGATAAAAAACAAGAAGGTTTTCACCTTCTATAAATTAATAATCTTATATAAGTTTTCGCCAGTTGCTCCGTTTATTCCGATTTCATAATAAAACTTATTCCCTTCAATATGTCCATACTTATTATATTTATATATATTTTCAGCTAATAACTTTTTTAGTGTATATATTTGTCTATCACTTAAAAAACCATTTTTATTATAGTAGTTTTGGAATCCTTCTAAAAATTCATAACCTTTTAAATAACTTGATAACTTTTTATATACTTTAGTATTTACCTTTAATAATGCCTGTATCAATTCACTTTCTGATTTGTAATATTGTTCCCATTTTAATTGTACCATTTTTCAACACTCCCTATTTATTAGTATGTATTTTTAATTATTAACTATCTGATAATTCTATTATACTACTCTGGTATAAGATTGCAATACCTTTTTAAAAATTAATTGCATAAATTTTTAATTATTTCAATCGACCAATATAATTTAAAAAATTGTATCTTCGTTGTTTTCTCCCGAACTTTTTATTTTTCTGGCGGTATAGCTAATATGTAATTTTTAATTTATCTTATAATTTATTATAGCATATGTGTTTTTGAGTTGTCAATAATTATCTTCAATATTTTTAATTGTTAGCTTAATTTATTTTTAAGATAATATAACTATAATTTATATGTGTAGCTGCAAATGGCTCTTATATCGTTTTTGAGCGTGTTTTACTGTAGGGAATGCAATTATATTATATAATTGTTTTGTGTGCCTTATAGGTCAAATTATAAACACGTTTTTGGAATGATTGAATATAAATTTATAGATAAATTAATATTGCAGTAAATAAAGATAAATAAAAAAGAAGCTGGAATAGCTCCAGCTTCTAATATGATTTCAATATATTATTTTGATAGTAATTATAATCACTTTTAATATTATTTATATATACTTCAATTGGCTCATAAAATTTATCATTTTCTTTAAAGTTTCTTTCTACAAAAGTTCTTAAAAGTTTTGGCATCCTCATTCTTGACTTATCCCAATAATAAAATTTTAAGATACCATTTTCTATAACATGCGTTAGATTTTTATAATATCTTAATTCATTGTATATTTTTTCTATAGCTTTATTAAACATTTATAAACACGCTCCTATTATTAATTTTATTTAATATGATAGTTTATTGAAAATAACACATATATTTTTAAATATATTTTCTTTTGCTTCAATTTGTTCTTTTGTCAAATTTTCTTTAAATATCCAATTGTCACTATCTTTTAATGATTCATGAAATAAAAAACTAAAATATTGATATGGATATTTATTAATCATTTCTTGTTTATTAATATTAATACGTTCACCAGTTTCAAATATATTAAATAGATTATTGTATTTTATATAAAAGAAATTACCATCATATTGTATGTTTGGCTCTCCGATTTTCCTTTTGTATTTCATAGCTTCATTAAGTAAATTGTAACTATGTTTTGAATAATCCATATAAGTTACTACATTATTATTAGTAAATAATTTTCCTGCATGTTTCATTGCTTCTTTTTCTGTATTAAATAACATTTTTATCGCCTCCAAAAATCTTAATAAAAGGGTAATTTTAATTACTGATTATAGGAAATAAAAGCTAATTGTAAAATGGTCATTTATAGAAATATCGCAATCAGCTTCCATTTGTGTGTTGTCTTTTCCTACATTTATTATTATACCTTCATCATCGCAATTAAAAAACATTAAACGTATTTCATCATTTTTATCTTTTTTATCTCTTAATACAAAAGTATCATTAGCATTAAATTCATTTTGTAAAGTATAACCATCTTTAAAATTTTTTACGATTGCTAATTCATACATCATTAAGTCAATATATACTTCTTTATCTTGATTATCTTCTAACCATTTAATTACTTTTTCTTTATTTGTCATGTTTAACACTCCTTATTATTTTATTTTACTATTTCAACAGATATAATCTTATATACATCATTTCTATAACATGCTCTAAAAGAACTTCTTGCCTCTTGTTCGTTTTTATCTGTAAAAGTATCACTTCCTATAGTTCCATTACTTCTTTCAAAAGTTATTTTATAGTTATTCATGTTTAACAACTCCTTTATATATATTAATATTGTATCATATTTAATTGATATTTTGAATTGCCTTGTAATTTTGTCACCGCTCTGCAATGTCGATTGAATGTTTGAATTGAATTGTATTACACTTATTATATTATACTAATGTGGATTAGATGTCAACATATTTTTATTAATTATTTGAATAAATAAATTTTAAGATAATTATATTAAGTAAAAGAACTTAATATTTGATTTATTAAGCTGATTGACTTAATTATATTTAATATAAGCTATATAATCCATTTTAAACACGTTTTAAGCTGAGTAATGGAATAAGTCATTAAAACTATTTTAACCACCTAGAAACGTAAATTTAAGGATATTAATATAATTACTCTAAAATTCACATTTTAAAGCATTGTATATATTTTGGTAATTAATTATAAAAAATAAAGCTGCATATTACAGCTTTTTAATAATTTCGTCATATTCGCCTTTTTGTAATAAACTGCATTCACGATGGAAATTTATATCGGTCAATTTATATTCGATTAGTTCCATAGCATGGGTATTATTTTCTTGTCTTGCTTTTTTATGCTCGTCAATAAGATTTTTTAACATATCATTTGTTAACCCATAATTATTTTTAGCATTAATATTATTAATTTTTGTCATTTCTTCCCTTGTTATCATTTTATACCATTCCTTTCGATTCTTATATTATTAATTATATAAAAGTGATTGCCAATATTATTACCGCTAAAACGCTCATTGTTGCTACTACAAAATTAAGTTCTTTATTAGTTAACTTAAATATACCTTTTATTTGCTCTTTTAAGCCTGTTTTAGTAGATTTATTACTATATAGTGTAATTACATTAGAGTTATTAATAACCCTTTTAAAACGTTCCTGAGTAGCTGTATAATGCTTTCTGTTAGTTTCTATATCGTTAATTGTACTTTGTAGATTGTTAATATTATTTTTATATAGCTTCTTTACTCCGTTTACTTCTATAAAAGTATATTCTTTTATTTCCATTATTGTTCACTCCTTATTATTAATTATTCGTTTAATGTTAATTAAGTTGATTAGATTACAATATAAATTCTCTAATCCTAGCCAATTGAAATTTATAAAAATTTAACTCTTGACCTTCTAAATTTTTATTATTTATTATTCTAGTTAATGCATCTTGTAATAATTGTACCGCTAACTCAAAATTGTAATCTGCTTCAATTATTAACGTGTCATAACTAGAGTTTATGTCGTTTCTTAGTAGGTCGATAATGATTGAATTATAAATTATTTTACTCATCTTTTAATCACTCCTTTTAATCTCTATTAATTATTTTTTATTAAAGTCGTTTTATTTGCCACCTAACAAGTTATTATTTTCATTGTATCTATTTTATAATGTATAATAACTTGTTAACGCTTTTAGCTTAAACACTTTGATGTGTCTTAATATATATTATTTACTGTTATTTCTTTAACATTTTCAAAAGTCCAGTTTAAAATATTTGTTTGTTTTTCTTCTACTTCTTTTTTTATTTTTCCTCTTCCTTGTTTCGTGAACCCATATTTTTCATTGTTATAAAATTTTGTGCTTAATATATTCCCTGAATACATAGTCCATTTATTTTTATGATTGTATTCATATTTCCTAAATATTATGTAATTATTGTCGTCATCTACTATTTTAATGTCTTCCCATAATAATCCTAAATCTTTATCATTCTCTTGGCTTCTTTCTATATTATAATACATTATATCACTCCTTAATTAAATTATTCATTGTATAAATAATATCATGTTATTAATTATTTGTAAAGAAAAACAATTCGACATAATTACCATTAAAATGGAACTTTTAAGGTGTTTTATAATTTATTCATTAACAATAAATTTTATTCCTTTTTCTGTTCTTTTATATCCAATTGTATCAATATATTCAATTTCTATTGCTTCAACTATTTTAATATTTACAGAAGATAGAGCGTGTATTGTGTCCATTAATCCTGAACTTGAATTTACAAAAACAAATTCTTTTATTTCTGCTTTAATTAATTCACTTTTAAATAGTTCTAATTCTTCAATGTGATTATAAATAAAGCCTAAATCATCTATTACAATTATATTAGCTTTATTATCTTCTATTGTTCTATGATATCCCCTTATTAAATAATGGCTTCCTTTTTCCTCTTTTATACAAGTTTCTAAATATTCATTTTTTAACATTTCTAAAACTTCCTTTCTATTCCTTAAATTTATTTTACTAAACTTTTTAACCTTCTGCAAATAATTTTATAGTTGTGTTACATAATCCAATTTTTATATTTTTAATTATTAAATTAATTTTCGTTTTTGTCTGCATAGTTTTATTTAATTCTGTTACACGTTTTGATTTTTCAAGTTGAAAAATATTTAATTTTTATTTTTTTATTTGTCTTACTGTCTTCAATCCATGAATTTAATTCTCTTTCGTCCATTACTCTTATATTACTACCTTCTTCCATTGTTAATCTTACTAGATTATCATTTTTGTAGTTCTCTAATACTTCAATTATAAAGTCATCGGCATCTATTTTATTAGTCGTGTTACTTGTTCCAATTATTTCAATATACATTCTAGTATATCCATTTTTTGACTCAGTGTGTCCCTCTGTAAATTCTTGGTATTGTAATCCTTGCAACTCTAGTAATGTTTCAATATCTGTATTATATAAATCAATTCTATATTTTTGACCTATTTGTAAGTTATTACCTTTGACATTCTCTTGATTAGTATTCCATATTGTGTAATTGCTTTGTGTTTCTACTACTTCAGCAACTTGTACTGGTTCGCTGTTACTGGTTTCGGTTTCTTGTACTTCATTTATTTTAATTGCTACTTTAAAAGATTTTTTCCAATCAAGATATATTTCTTTAATTTCTTCAAACTCTTCTTTGTTACTAAGATTTCCGATAATGTCGTAGTAACACCATACTCCATTTTTTACCTCCTCAATTGTTGGACATCCCGCAAAATAATATAAATTGTTATTCATTTCCTTTTCTAAAGATTCGAAATTTGCTTCAGCTTCTTCCTTAGTTTTTCCATAAATTTCAAATACTGCATGTCTACCTTCTATTTTTGAATTGTATTTTCCTGTTTCATAATCAAAATCTAATCTAGTTACTTCATATATTATTTTACTTCTCATTTTGTATCACTCCTTTTATATTACTATAATTGTGTTACCTCAATATAATTTTAGCATTTTACAAATTTGTCAGCAACTAAAATTGTAAAGCTGTTACATAAACCAAATTTTAAGATTGTAATTATTGCAATTACTTTTTATGTATTACTAGAGTTGTCGAATAGAATTATATTGACGTGTTACCTAACTAGTATTTTATTAATTAATACTAGTTAACGCACTATGCCTAAAACATATTATACTTGCATAGTCAAGTTTAATATGTTTATATTTATTTATTTAATTTTTATCCCTTATTAATGGTATATTATATTTGTATAACTAAACTCCTCGACTTTTTTAAAATATTTATTTAAGTTTTCCATGTTATTACCTCCAATATATTTTATTTTGTTACCTTGACGGCTTATGCCGTTTCGTCTTAATTCTCAAAGACTCTTCAGAAGGTTTATTAAGATATTATATTAATATTAAAATGCTAATACATTTTCGATTAGTGATAATATTTCTTTGTTGTTGCTATTCTCATATTCTTCTTTTAATACTTCTAAAATTGTACTTTTTTCGTTTTCTAATTGATAGCTATATTCATTAATTGATTCATTAATATCTTGAGTTGAAAATGTAAAATTGTTTATTTCGTTCATAGTATTGGCAATTTTAGTTGCTAATGTTTTGATATTTTTATTCATTTTTAAAACTCCTTTTTCCAATGCCTTCCATTTGGTAAGGTCTTATTTGGTTGTTTTATTACCTATTTCCATACTCTTATTATATCAAATATATAGTATAAAGACAACATTTTTTAAAAAGTTTTATTAATTATTTAAATAATTCATTCGACAAAATAGTAATTAATTGTATATACAGTATTATTGCATAAAAGTAGCTTGTTTATGTATATTATACAATAGTATTTATAGGATATGAATAATTAATAAAATTGTTTAGTTTGGGATTATTGTATATGTCTGTATTGCGTTTAAAGGCGATTTTAGGGTTGTTTGTTGTGGGTAATGGTATAATACTTTAAAATATTTTATGCATGGAATCGGTGTTTATGCATAATGATTAATTAGAATTTATTGAAAGATTATTTATATATGTTTTATGGTTATTGTTTGTTATTATTTTAGTATATTCTAATATAGTTTAATATATTAATATATTAATATTGGATATTATTAGAATATTGGATATTATTAGATAGATATAATCGCAGCTATGGGACAAATTCGTTCCCATTATATTAGAGTTTACTTAATTAGTATTTACTAATATACTATATTAGATTATTGTAATATAGTTATGTAAAGATGTAAAACATAAATGGTATTTAATAACGCTTAATATAGTATTGATAACTACATAATATAATTATATATACTATTAAATAAGTTATTATTAAATATATTTTAATATAATAGACATGTGTCGTTTATTATACATTAGTTTATTATTTTATATTACTTAATAGTTAATATACAGTTGTCTATTATATTACAGTTGTCTATTAATATACATTGGTATATTAATAGACAAATTAAATAGTGTAATATTAAATTGTATACAATCTAATTGTATGTCATTTAAATGTATACAAACGTTAAATTGACGAATTGACAACAAACAAATTTCATTTTTAAATTTTTGTAATTATTTTACATTTAGAATTTTTAATTGTAAATAGTTTACAGTTTGCGAATATATGTAATGACAATAATTAGGTAAAATATATAGCAGATTCGTGATATATACCATTTATTTAGCTTGTACCCTATAAACCCTTTAAAATACCCATTCTTAAACTATTGTGTATAATGTATATTATATATAACTACTAATAAGGGTATCCGCCTAGTATAAGTTTTACCAAAAACTGTAATTTTGATATACGACATTAGTACATCTACTCACACATCCATTTCCATTTATTGGTATTTATATACAATATTTCTGCAAGATTCATATTTTTGACTTGCATATTCATATTCATAAAAAATCTATAAATTTACCCTATTTTACCTCTAAAACTGTTATCGAACTTTCCTTATATATCAACGTTTTCTCTCATTATTCACCTTAAATTTTACTACCCTATTGTTATCGGTAGAAATCCCTATTCAAGCCATTTATTCTACTTTTAACAATCTTAATACCTGTTATCGATTCACTATTTTACTCAAAATAATCCTTACCAAATTCATTCTAAACCCTTATAAATCAATCATTAACTCTACACTATTATCTAAAATTATTACCTTATAAAAATCTGTTATCGAAAAAGCAACTTGCAAAAATATAATTCAACAAAAATAACATTAAATTAACCATTAAACCATTGAAATATAAGTGTTTTGTATCTCACCCTAAATGAAAATTAATTCATAATTCAATATGTTATCGAGAATATAAAAACTGTTATCGGAATTTTATATAGTGTATACGGGGGCATATTTTAAATTTTCCAAAAATTCAACTCTATATCTACCCTACCCTATTGAAAATTTGAGATTAATTATAGCCTTATAGGCATATAAAAATATAATATACCCATATATTGCTATAAAATAAAAGACTATAAATTATAATCATCTATAACTTTGATTGATTATAATGATTGATTATAATATTTGTATTTGGGTATAATGAAAATATATTAGAAAGTAAATAACCTAAAACCAACAATATAGATATAGGAGAATTATTAAACTATGAGTGAATTAAATAAACCAAATAGCCAGAACAATACTAATTACAACAATACCTTGTTCCATATTCCAATAAATAATCCAATTAATTTAACCATATCAGGTAATTATGAATTGGTATATAAAAGGAACACTAATCCTAATAATCTTAATATTATAGATAAAATAACCTTAGATAATACTATCAATAATAATACTCAATGGAATTATCATACCTTTATAAGACAATCAAACTCCCCTATTCATGAGCAGAAGATAAATATAATATACTTACTTTCAAGTGGATTAGATAATATAGCTAATACATTTATCAATGATACATTAGAGGAGAATAATCCAAAGCAATATATAGACCAGATTAATACTGTAGTAATTGGATTTAGAATTGATAAAAAGAATAATATCCATGACATAAAATTAGGATATATTGATTAAGTATCGATAAAGAATATTATCTTATTCCAAATATATTCTCATAAATACAAATAATTAATAAATTAACTCTTGACATATATAGTATAAATGTATTATTATAAAAACAGACACAAAATATTTAACTAAAAATAAGAAAAATAAATATAAATCATTTGTTTATAATTTAAATTTTTAAATAATTAATAATACATACTTGAAAGGAGAAATTTATAAAGCTAATGAGCAACTTAAATATTAACAGTAACAACAATGTTAAACTTAATCAACAACAATTCACTACTTTATCGCAAATAGAATCTTACTATAAACCAAGAGATATTAAGAAAATATACTATGATAAACAATTCAATCCTGAAGGAATAGATTATACAAATTATATACCAATGAGGTTTGATAGTGTAAATAATCTTCATATAAAACAATACTATACAATTAATGGATGGTATATATTATGGTATCTAATGGCTAATAGTAGCAATAAAATATATATAAAAATAAATATTAGTACAATAATGAGTGATTTAAATTTATCAGATAATATAGTTAAGAAAACATTAAAACACTTGCAAGAAATAGAAATAATAAAGATACATATTAGCGAAAAAAATAATATAATTAAAAATATAAATACAATATTACACATATCAATAGGATATTATATTGATAATGTATATAAAGAATTTATAAATAAACATAATTCAAAACAAATAAATAATGGATATAGAGCAATACCTACAGAATATATAAAAAATATAATATCAAGTATATCACCTAATCAATGGGCAATATTATCTGTGTTATTTATTAGATATTCATGGCATACACCAAATAATAGTCATGATGAAATTACATATGAAATATTAGAATATAATATGAAAGCTAGTTATTATGCATTTCCAAAAATAATAGATATATGCAATTATATAGGTATTGGAAAAACAACTGTGTTAAAAGAATTATATGAAGATAGTGTTAGATGGAAAGCATTAACAAAGAATAAATATAAAATATTACACAAAATAACAAAAGAAACATATAGGAATTACAATGATACAGAGACATATGAAAATAGAATAAAGAAAGAAAATAACAGATATTATATAACATTATTTGAGAGATATGAATACATATATTATCATGTATATTTACCTGATGATAAAAGGAATAAAGAAATAATTAATAAAATAAATAAGTATGGATATGAGAATATATCTAAAACAGAAGAACAATATATTCTAACAAATAAAGATTTCATAGAATATGAGTATAATGGAAATATGAAAGAATATGATAAATGGGTAAAAGATAATAATATTAAAGAATATAATTTCAAATGTGAAGATTTGAGAGTAAGTACATAAAAATACATAAAAAGCGAGGGAAAAATAAGGGAAACGTAGTTTCACGTTTTTTACCCGCTAATTAGTAGAATTATATGTTTATTAGATAGAATTGTATGTATATTGTATAGTAGAATTACTTGTATATGTATATAGAATTATATGTATATAGTGTCCACTTTTTTTGCCCTCCTCAAGGGGTCGTAAGTTCAGATTTTTTGGGGTAGTTACTATCCCGTAAGTTCACTTTTTTGCCACTACTTAATAATTTTGAAAAATATTTTTTAAAAAATAGTAAAAATGATGATTTTTGAAGTGCTATAAATGGCGTGGTTAAGCCAAGTATCCTATGGTTCACTTTTTTGCCACTAGTCGAATGTTTTTAAACTTGTAAAATTTAACAGTAAAAAATTTAATATAAATAATTAATAATAAAGGAGAAATATTAATATGAAAAATAAATTATTGGAAGGATTAAATGCTAATCAAAATGAAGCAGTATTACATAAAGATGGGGTATGTATGGTAATAGCTTCAGCAGGTTCAGGTAAAACAAAAGTATTAACCCATCGTATTGCTAATTTAATTAAGAATGAAAGTATATCACCATATAATATTCTTTCTGTGACTTTTACTAAAAAAGCAGGTGAAGAAATGAAGGAAAGATTATTTAAACTTGTTGGACAAGATGCAAATAACGTTACAATGGGAACTTTTCATGCTATATGTTTTCGTATATTAAAAGAACAAAATTATTTAAACAATAATATACAAATAATTAAAGAATGGCAACAAACAAAATTCATTGAAGATGTAATTAAAAATAATAGTTTAAACATTTTATGGGATGTAAAACAATGTTTAAATTTTATATCTTGGCAAAAGAATAATTTGATAACATATGAAGATGAATTAGAAATTGATAATGATTTTATGTTCTTGTATGACCAATTAAAAATATTATATAAGGAATATGAATTATTGAAAATTAAAAATAATTTAATCGATTTTGATGATATGTTAATTAAATGCTATGCTATGTTGAAAGAAAATCCTACAATTCAAAATTATTATATCAATAAATTTCAATACGTATTAGTCGATGAATTTCAAGATACAAATAAAGCACAGTATGAGATTATTAAATTAATAGTTGAAGGTGTAAAAAATTTATTTGTCGTTGGAGATGACGCACAAAGTATATACGGTTTTAGAAGTGCAGATATAAATATTATGATAAACTTTGAAAAACAATGGAGTAATGTACATAAAATCATTTTAGATACAAATTACAGGTCTACACAAGATATTGTAGATATAAGTAATAAATTAATAAAACATAATAAAAAACAATTAGATAAAACTTGTAAAGCTAATCAAAAATATTTTAAACCTATTGAATTTAATTGTTATATAGACGAAGATGACGAAGGAGAAAATATATCACAGAAGATTAAAGAGTTAAATAATAACGGATATAAGTATGAGGATATTGCTATATTATATAGATGTAATGCACAATCAAGGGCGATTGAAGATGGATTAATAAAACAAAAGATACCTTATATAATATTGTCAGGAACAAATTTTTTACAAAGAAAAGAAATATTAGATTTAACAGCATATTTAAAAGTAATACAGAATAGTAGTGATAATAATAGTTTAACTAGAATAATAAATATCCCAAATAGATATTTAGGAAAGGTGTTTATAGATAAAATTACCACATATGCTGAAAATAATAATAAATCTATATATGATTGTTTAATTAATTCAAGAATTGTACATGAAAAGCCTTATTGGGAAAGAAATTCATTTGATTTATATATAGCTATTGAACAATTAAATAAACAAAAATTAAAACCTAAAGAATTAATAAGAAAACTAATAGGCAAGATTGATTATTATGGATATTTAGCAAAATTGAATGGAGAAGAAAATATATCTGATAGAATTGAAAATATAAATTCTTTTATAGCACTATCAGAAAAGTTTAATACCTTGGATGAATTTTTATCTCATATTCAAAAAATGATAAACGATGCCAAGGATAACAATAGTAAAAGTGATAAAGTAAAATTAATGACAATACATAAATCTAAAGGCTTAGAATTCCCTATCGTATTTTTTATAGGTGTTAATAATGAAATAATACCACATTCTAAATCAACAAATACTGAAGAAGAAAGACGTATAGGATATGTAGCTGTATCAAGACCTAAAAAAGAATTATTTATTTCGTGGGATATAAATTATAATAATAAACAATTGGGAGCTAGTATATTTATAGATAATATGATTGGTACTGATGAAAAATTAAATAAAGAAAAGCGATGTTTATTAGCATTTAAAAATAATTAATTCTAAAATCAAAATTATACCCTATTATAAAAACGCCCTAGAATTAAATTTAAGGCATTTATCTCTCAAGTAATGATATTATTTCCATTACAAATTTATTTTCGTGCGAAATAGAGGCAAATTTAGGCTTATTTAATCGGTATTGTGATTTTAAATTGTCCGTATAGAGCTAAATAAATAAGTATGGAATTTTTTGTTTTTCCACCCTATTTACTATTTTTTATACATATACTTTAAAAATATAAAATTATGATTACTAATGATTAGTTCTACTATTCAATGAATAGTTATGATTAGTATTAAGTAGTTTTAGTTTTTAATAATTATATTTAAATTTATATAATTATATATAACGATTATATAAATTTATTGAATATTTATTAAAATTATAACTTTTTATAAAAAATATATTGATAATATTAATGTGTAATGATAATATATTGTTATAGGAAAATTTGGAGGTGACATAATGGATTTGAGTATTGATAAAGTTGATATTAATATATTGTATCTATTGTATATTAATAAAAATGTTTCTCCATTGTATTCAGTACAATTATCAGAGATAGAAGAATATATAGAAAGAACATTATCATATTCGTCAGTTGTTAGAAGAACATTAAAATTATTAGAATTGGGATACTTAATAGAAGGTTATAAAGTAAGACGTGCACAGACTTTTTATTTATCAGAAAAAGGAATATCATTTATAAATGAAAATATCATTTCAAAAGAAAATAATATTTATAATGAAAGCGAGGATTAGAAAGTATGAATAGAAATGAATTAGTTTTGTTTGGTTTAGGTGGAGCTGGAAATCGTTTGGTAGATTGTATTAGTCAAGTTGATGAACGTTTCATTCCGTTTTATATTAATACATCATTATCTGATATTCAATCTTTAGAAACATATGATGATGTAGATATAAATTATTTTAGTTTGAGTTCACAAGGAAATGGTACAGGCAGGTCAAGAGAAAAGGGAAAGCGGTTAGCTGGGAAAAATGGATATAATATTTTAGATATAATTCAAAGATTTCCACAGAAGAATATAACTTTATTTTCAAGTTTTGGAGGAGGTTCTGGAAGTTCTATTTTAAGTGTTATATTAAGTGCCATAGATGATATAAAAAAAGATAGTGGAGAAGAAACATTTGATAAAGTAGTAAATATAGTTGGAATTTTACCTAAATTAAATTCTGTTGACTTGATTTTAAAAAATACAATACAAAGTTGGAATGAAATAATGAGCTATAATTGTGTTAGCAATATGATAATTATTGATAATAATAGCATTATCAATGGTAATTATTTAGAAGATGATGAAATAAATGAGAGATTCGCAGAATCTTTTAATTCAATATTTGATATACCTACTGTAAATGGACGCAATTTTGACACTGGAAATTTAAGTAGACTTCTCAATTCTAAAGGTTGTACCTATTTTTATGAACTCCCTAGTGGATGCGAAAGTGCTGTCGATGCTTTAGCTTTAGCAGAAGAAAAAACTATTTTAGGAAAAATGTATAAATCTAAAGAAATTATAATAAAGGAAAATGGGTTGGAAAGAGTTCAGTGTGGTTATATTGGTGCATCTTTTAATGATGATAAATATGATATTAATGAGATATTATATTTATATAAGCCAATAGAAGATAAATTTAATGGTTATAACGAAGATAAAAATATACTGTTGATTTCAGGTGTTTTACCTCCATTAAATTGCATAAAAAAAATTCAAAAAGAATTAGAAGATAGAGAAAAAGGAAACAATACTACGGTTAGCGATTTTAGTAAATTCATAATTGATGATAGTAAATTTACTAAAAATAATGAATCAAATAAACAAGATATTTATCAAAATTCAGAAATCAATTTAGATAATAAAACTAAAAAGAAGACTTTAAAAAAGAATTTGTTTGATAGTTTTAAAAAATCAAGACATTAACTAAAATTGCTTAGATTATTATATTACATAGTCTAAGCAATTTTAATATAAGGAGGATAGTTTATGGATAAAGATTATATTGATGCCGATTTTATAGAATTATTCAATAATACAGAAGATAAACAATATTTTACAATAGATGAGGTTGCAGAAATATTAAAGGTTGATGACTCTGATATTGCTTTTTGGTTTGATAAATTTAAAGACATATTAAAAATTCCAAATGTAGGAATGTTTCAAGTATTTGAAAAACAAGATGTTGAGAATTTAAAAAAAATAAAAGAATTGATTATAGATAAAAATATGAGTATAAAAGACACTAGAGAGTTTTTAAGTGAAAATACTACAACATTGATAATTAGAGAAAAAACTCAAGATGAGTTAAATGTATTTAATTTTTTCAGTAAAATAATGTCTATTCAAAATGAGAAACTTCAAAATGTACTTGATATAAATACTAAAATTTTAGAAGATAATCAAAAAATGATTAAACTTATAGTTCATTCTTTTACTGAATTAAATTTAAAACAAGACTTGCAAATTGAAATAGAAAAGCAAAATAAAGATGAAATAAGAAAAGAACTTGAAGCGAAAGTTGAACCTATTACAGAAAAATTAAATATGTTAAATACTAAAATTGATAAAAATCAAGAAGATATAAAGGATTATATAAATAATAAAAATAAAGAAGAAATAGTCGTTATTAACGAATATAAGAGAGTTCAGAGTGAATCATTAAATAGAATAGAAGAAGGTATAAAAAATAAAGAAGAAAATAAAAAACATAAAGGTTTATTCGGATGGTTTAGCAAATAATCCACAACAATAACAAAAACATGACTTTTAATTCTGTAGTAGTTTAAGAGAGTTTGAAAAAGTTTAAGAGAGTTTATATATGTTTCTTTTTAATAGAACCATTGATATAGGCTCTTTTAAACAAGATTAACATAACAATTTAATGATTAAGTATAACAATATAATGATTTACAATAACAAAAACATATGTTAATATAACAATATAATGATTAATGCTAACAAAACCATGAAAAATTAGGGTACGTGAGGGATGAGTTTATGAAAAGTGTTGTTAAGAAGGTTAAACCTATAATAACAAAAAAAGAAATTATAAAATCTAACAGTTTAATTGAGAGTAGCTATAAGTTTACTATATCAGAAAACAGATTAATTGATTTAGCTTTAACTCAATTAGAAGTAATAATGTTAGATAAAGATTTAAGTGCAGAAGATGTAAAAAAATTAATTAAACAAAGAGAATTTGATGAGATAGAGGTTAATGTTATTGATTATAAAAAAGAATATGAAATAAAAAATAATTCTTTATATGAAGATTTAGCTCAAACAGCACATAGGTTAATGGATAGGCGTATTTTTTATTTTGAAAATAAGGATTTAATAGAGAAACAATGGGTTATTACCTGTATATATAAAAGTGAAAAATGTGCTATAGCTTTACAGTTTCATCCTGATTTAATCCCCGATTTAATGGTTTTTAAAGGTTGTTATACTAGATTTGATTTTGATATAAAAAAATATATTAAAAGTTATTATACATGTAGAATTTATGAACTACTAAAGCAGTATGAAAAATTTGGAATAAGGATATTTCATATAGAACAACTCAGGTTTTTGTTAGGTATAGAAGATGAAGAATATCCAGCTTATGCAAATTTTAAGCAAAGAATAATAAAACCTGCTTTAGCAGAAATAAATAAGGTGACAGATTTGTATTGTGAATTTGAGGAGATAAAAAACAAAAGAAAAGTTGAAAGGATAAAATTTAAATTTGTAAAACAATCTGTAAATTTTGATAAGAAAGAACAAATAAGTTTTTTTGAAGAAAAAGAGACAAATTATATAAGTACAATTGATGAAGAATACAATGTTGTTAAAGAATTCAGGGATTTGTTAGGTATAACAATAAGCCCAAGGCAAGTTGATAAATTGGTTGATTTAGCGACAAAAAGTATAAAAAAATATAATTTGGTTATTCCAATAAAAAAGTATATACAACAAAAGAAGATAGTAGTTGATGAATATGGTAAAAGAAATAATATTGAATCATATATGGGAACTTTAATAACGGCAATAAAAGAAAATTGGACATTAGCTAAAAAAGAAAAAAATATAAAAAATACATTTAACGATTATGACCAAAGAGAATATGATTATGATGATTTAGAAAATAAACTATTGGGATATAATAATGTAATAAATGCAGAGTATGAAGAACTACCACATTAAATTATATTTTTAGTATAACAAAAACATGATTATTTAAATTAGAAATTAAGGTCATAATTGAAACATAACAAAATAATGATTATTATAATTCCTATATAATCATTATGTGTAGTATTTATATATTAAAAGGTATACTTTAATTTTTTATAATCATGTTTTTGTTATACTAGGATTAATATTAAAATAAAATTCATGTTTTTGTTATAGTTATTAATATAACACATGACAATTATATAAATGAGTTTAAAAGAGTCATGATTTTGTTATATTAAAAAATGCAAATAATTAATAAAAAGTATTGACATAAACAATTAATAATGATAAGATAGAAATATGAAAGGAGGAAAGGTATATGGAACAAGAAAATAGCGAAGGTAATGAACAAATAAATTTAAATTGTAAAATAATATATTATGGAGATGTTCTTCAGATATTAGTTAGAAAGCGGAATTTGAACGATATAGAAACAAAGGCTTTAAATAAGTTGTGGCAATGGGATGATACACAAGAAGATTTACTTTATGATTATGAGGTATAAATAATAGAAATAATTAATAATACATATTAAAGTAAAATAAAATCAAAGTTTTATTGTGAATATAAAAAATAAATAATTAATAATAGTTACATAAAATAATAAAATTATAAGAATAGGGAATAAAGAAAGGATAAATAAATATGGAACAATATAAAACATATAAGGAATTAGAAAAAGAAGTAAAAAAGCTATCAAATGAAAATAGTAAGTTACAGTTTGTAAATACAATGGTTAAAAAACAAAATGAAAAGAAATCAAATGAAGTTTTAGAATTAGAAAATATAATAAAAGGTTTAAAACAGGAATTAAAATATTATGAGAATAAATACATAAGAAAGGTTAATGGGGTTGGGATGAATTAATATGAATACGAGGATAATTGACATAATAGATAGAATGGAAAGTAAACCTATAAGGATTAGTATATCGAGTAGGGAAGATAGAATAGAAAATAAACAAGCGTGGAAATGGTATGGAGAAAGAATACATAGAAGTAAAAGCAGTTGTGGATATAAATTAGAGGAATGGGAAGAAGTTTGTGAATACATATTTGAACATGAATGTGATAGTTAAACAAATAATTAATAAATGAAAGAAGGAAGTAAAGATTGCAAAATTATAAAGATAAGTATGCTTTTAGGTATGAGAGAGATGTGAATGGACAGGTTTATAATAAAGACGATAATTTTTTGGCATGTAGAGCAGGTGGAAAAGTCTATAGAATAAATGAGGAAACTTTAAGATTTGTTTCACCACATAAAATAAGAATTAAAAAGGTTAATGAAGAAGGAATTACAGAATGGGATTATACTAATTTACTTTTAGAAGTGTATGATACAGAAGTAGAACGTATAATTACATTCAAAGAAAGTGACTTAGAAAAATTAGAGGACTTATTTAAGATTAGAAAGAAGTATAAAAGAATATTAACAGAGGAACAAAGAGAAGAATTAAGGGAAAGATTAAAAAAGATGTGGGAAGCTAAAGGAAGAAGTAATGAAGAAATATCTGAATATGATTTAGAAGAAGAGTTGGAATCTGAAAATGATATTGACGAAAATGAAGAATTATATACAGAGGGAGAATAATATATATTTAAAAATGCATAAGAAACGCATAAATTTGGTTCTATTTTGCACGCAAACATAAAAGTAATTGAATATGTCTACTTGGGGTGTAAAATCGATTCTGTGGCGTTGTAGAGTGATATTTACAATAAGTCAATAGAAGTAAAAATTTATTGAGAATTAAGAATATGAATAATTAATAAATGGTGAGTAATAACAACAAAGGAGAGCATTATATGAAAAATGAAAATACATATATTATGAATTTGGAAGCATGTTACATATATAAAGATATTATAGAAGAAAAGAAAATAACATATAAAAATAGAGATTTAGCTAAATTATTTTCTGCAACAATTCCTTATAGTTTAGAATCTATAAGAATGGATAAATATTTTCCAGATACATTTTATGAAGTTAATGGAAAACAGTATACAAGAAAAATAATAAATTTAACATTTGATAAAAATTATAGTACATGGGATGAAGATGAAGTTTGGCAAGATAAAAATGGAGAAGAAAAAAAAGGTAAAAGAAAAATAATAGCTAATAAAAATAAAATAAGAAAATATTTATATAACAATGGATTTATTATGGATGGTATTAAATATGTCTTTTACAAACGTGGGGCAGGAAAAGCAAAAAATGGATTCGCACTTTATATACAAGAAGATATGAAAGATAAATTAATTAATAGAAGTAGGTTGGGATTAGAATTTAAAGAAAATGAAGAACTAGACCTCACATCACTACTTGCATATGAATCACTTATATCTTCTGGAATACATTTTACAATTGAATTAGACCCAAAAACTGAAATATTAATAATAGATGATATATATGGAAAAGAATTTGAGAGTTTAGCAAGTGTAACAAGAGAAACTAATGGAGAAATAACTACTAAGAATGAAATAATTAAATTTCAAAATTGTTTAACCGATGGACAAGGATTATTAGATGAGTCTGTTTTTGAAAAATATGATAAAAAAGATAAGGGTATGATGCTATTAAGAAGTGATATGTTAAAATGTTGTGGGTTTAATACAAAGATACAAGAATGGTTTGTAGAAAATGAAATAAAAACAGTAGAAGATATGTTTGGTAATACATATGATGCCAGTAAAATAAAATTAATAACAACTCCAAATTCATTAAAAATATTAAAGTTTGCTTATAAAATAGGTAATGGAACAAAAAAAGAATGTTATAACTATTGGAAAAACAATATAGATAATATTTTTGGAGTAGTAAAATGTGATAAAGAAGGTAATTATGGAAATTATAACAGACTTACATACCAATTATTAAATAGTATTCCTAATTTAACATATGATGAATTAATGGAAATAACTAAATTAGAAAGAGAATATGTAATGTTATTAAAAAATGATTTTGCTGTATTTAGAAATTATTTAGGTTGTGACGCAAAATCAAGTTTAAAACTAGAAAAATGTTTAGATGAAGGAGATATAAGTCTTTATGAAAACACTGATTTAATGAATGCATTACTATTGGTTAATTCGGATATGCAGTATACAAAAAAATTTAAAAAAATGAAAAGTGACTTGATTTCGAATTATATAGGTCATTTAAAAGAAGGAAAAATAAGAGTTAAGGACGCAAAATATGTAACAATTATGTCTAATCCATATGAGATGCTATTAGCTTCAATAGGTAAATATAATAATAAATCAATAATGAAAGGCAGAGAAGTATATTGTAAATATTATAACGATAATCAAGAATTTTGTATTTCAAGAAACCCTCATATTAATGCTGGAAATGTAATGTATGCTAAAAATGTTAAACATGAAGAATACAAATGGTTTAACTTTACAGATAATGTTATGGCGGTCAACTTTTATGATAATGATATGCCTGATAGATTACAAGGAGAAGATACTGATAGCGATACAAACTTAATAATACCACATTCTATTCTTGTGAATAAAGCAAAGTATTGTGAAGAAAATTTTGCAACGCCATTAAACAAAGTTAAAGGTAGTTCTAAACCTAGAAAGTATAATATGATTGAATTACAAAAATTAGATGTGATTTTAAGTAATAATTATATAGGTAAAATTGTAAATATGTCACAAATTATCAATTCATATTTAAATGATGCTATTTCAAAAGGTGAATCAAAAGAGATAATAGATGAATTGTATCAAGCAAGCAGTAGACTTTCTAGTATGAGTCAAATTGAAATAGATAAATCTAAAAAGGTATTTGATAATATTAGTATGAGTAAAGAATTATCAAAGATGAGAAAAATATCTTATATAAAATATATAAAAGAAAAAGATAAATTTGATGAATTAGTAGATAAGATGATAGTGCCTAGTTTCTTTAGTATGATTTCAGATTCAAATGAATATAGGGTGTTTCAAAAATTTAATACCCCACTTGATATATTACAAGAAGTATTAGTATTTGATAATGCCAAATATCAAAAGGGTATAAAAAATAAAGAATTAATAGATTTATTAGTTAAAACAAAAGAAATGGATGGTATATATCAAATAAATAGTGCAAAAGCAATATTTAATATTATTGAAAAGTGTGGAAAAAAAATAAATGGTTTAAAACTAAAAAAATGTACTTTAAATGAAAAAGCAAAAGGTACAGTGGAAAAAAAATCTAAGCAAGAAGCAATTAAACAATTACAAAAATTAAAACCAAACGATGCAACTATTTTGTCTATTTTAAAACAAAGTTTTGGAAAAATAGATGACGATAAAATTGGATTCAAAAAATACAGTATGCTAACTTTAAATTTATTGTTTATATCAAAAAAAATTCAGGTTTTAAAATGTTTTAAAAATAACGATATGAATATGGATGAAGTATTAATTAAAATAAAAGATGATTATGATTTTAATATATTTGGAGACAAATATCAAAAGATTTCTAGAAAAGAATTATTGTAATTTATCAAAATTGCAAGGCAAAAATTTTTTCATACCCTTTAAAGCCTTATATATCAATGCTTTACAAAAAAGCTATCTTCCTTGTATATGATATATGAACAATTAATAAGATTATTTAATTATATATCATATACAGAATGTAATAAATCAGCGATTTTAACGTAATAATTAATAAATTAAAATATAAATGAATAAAAGGAGAAATGTATATTATGGAAATTTCAATTGCAAGAGCATTGACTGAACTTAAAACATTAGACTCAAGAATACAAAATAAAATAGGTGGAACTAACTTTATTGCAGGTGTAAAGAAATCTAGTAAGAAAGTAAACAATATTTATACTAGAGATGAATTTAATACCGATGTTGTTGCTAATTATCAAAGTATTGTAGATTTAATAAAAAGAAGAAAGGTGATTAAATCTGCCATCGTAAATTCGAATGCAATCACCAAGGTTACAATTGCTGATATAGAGTATACTGTTGCTGACGCTATAGAACGTAAAAATAGTATTGAATTAGATAAAACATTATTAATACAATTAGAAAGCCAATATAGAAATGTAATAACATCAGTAGATAGAAATAACGAAGCTGTAGAGCAAAATCTACAAAATTTATTAACGGCTAGTGTTGGTGCGGATAAAAAGGCATCAAATGACACGACTCTATTTGCAGAAGCATATAGAAATCAAAATAGTTTTGAAGTTGTTAATCCATTAAAGTTACAAGAGAAAATAGAAGTGTTAAGAAAAGAAATAGAAGACTTCGAAACTGAGGTTGATGTTATTCTTACAGAATCAAATGTAATAACAAAAATAGAAATAGAGGATTAAGATAAATAATAAATAATTGATAATATTGTAAATTACACGAATAATTATATATTCATATTCCCTTTATAAGATTTTTGGGTTAAATAAATCTTAACTTTAGAATGAATTTTTGGATGAATTCAAGTATATGTGCTAATATATAGCAAAAACTATCAATACCATAGTGGGTATGGATTAGAAGACTTAATAGTTCAAAATTCAAAGATTAAAGTTAAAAAATCAAGATTTAAAGTTCTTAATTATCAAAGTTTAAGAATTAAAGATAAAAAATCTTTCAAATCCATGTTTGAAGGTTTGGAGTTAATATGATTATCCTGTAATTTTCCTCATGGCTGTGTAGTTTACAATATTATTATTTAAATAATATGCTTCCGTAGCTCCAATTGGCAGAGCGTCTGTTTTGTACTCAGAATGTTGTAGGTTCAAATCCTATCGGAAGCTTTTTGATAATAATAAAATAAAACCTAAATTTTAATGTGAATAATTAATAGTAAATAAGGCTGAAAAGTCTTAAAATATAAAAATATGTGAACCCTACAAAAGTGGGAAATATGAGTGCAATCTGCACACAGAATAAAAGGAGATAAAAGATGAACAAGAAAGAACTTATTGAAGCAATCGTAACAGAGGTAGAAACAATTTCCAAGAAAGATGCTGAAGCAGTAATTGAAGCATTTAAGAAAGTAGTAGGAGATACTATATCAAAAGATGAAAAAGTTTCTCTTGTTGGTTTTGGTACTTTTGAAAAGGTAGAAGCTAAAGGTAGAGAAGGTAAAATTAATTTTGGTGAAAAGAAAGGTCAAACTTACAAAACTGAAGATGGATTTAGACCAAAATTTACGGCAGGAAAAGAATTAAAAGATAAAGTATCAAAGTAATATAGCATTTCTAAGAAATTATAAGGCAGTGATATAATTCCCACCTTTACTGCCTTATAAATTTAATATGAAAGGGATTGGGAATTATTATGGACAAAAGAATAATAAAATTTTATGATACAAATGCATTATTAGATTTATATGATAAATTAAAGAATTTAGATTATTTTTATACAAGTAGTTTAGTATTACATGAATTGGAACATATTAAAACTTCAAAAACTAAAGATGATGAAGTTAGATATAAAGCAAGACAAGTTTCAAAATATTTAAAAGACGCAAATAATTATGAGTGTATAATTGTTCAAACAAAACATTATCAATTATTAAAAGAATATAGTTTAGAAGATAGCAATGATAATTTAATAGTGGCTTGTGCTAAACTATTAGAAATTGAATCAAATAAAGAAATTGTTTTTGTAACTAGTGATATATGTTTATTAAATATTAGTAGATTAATATTTAAAATAAAAACAGAAATAATTAATAAGAATAAAAATGAAAATTATAAAGGATATGTTGAAAAACAATTCACTGATGAGGAATTAGCTAATTTTTATCAATATGGACTTAATAAAAATATATATGGATTATTGTTAAATCAATATTTAATAATAAAAGGTGCAGAAGGTTATATTATAGACTCTTATAGATGGAATGGTGAACAATTAGTTGCTACAGAATGTAAAAATATGAGGTCTACAACATTAGGGACTTTAAAACCTATGGATAGATACCAAATGTGTGCATTGGATAGTTTTCAAAATAATCAAATAACAATGATTAAAGGTAAAGCAGGTAGTGGTAAAAGTTATTTATCAATGGGATATTTGTTTCATTTATTAGAAAAAAATAAAATTGATAAGATAATTATATTTACTAATCCTGTAGCTACTCGTGGAGCAGCAAGACTTGGATTTTATCCTGGAACTAAGAATGAAAAACTTTTGGATAGTAGTATAGGTAATTTCTTATCAAGTAAACTAGGAGATAGATTAGCTGTTGAAATGCTTTTACAACAGAATAAGGTAATATTACTCCCTATGAGTGATATACGTGGCTATGATACGAGTGGTATGAAAGCAGGAATCTATATAACAGAAGCACAGAATATGAGTATTGATTTAATGAAATTAGCATTGCAAAGGATAGGACAAGATTGCTCGCCTGTAATAATTGATGGAGATTATGATGCACAAGTAGATGATATTAATTATAGTGGTGCTAATAATGGAATGAAAAGAATGTCCGAAGTATTTAGAGGACAAGATTTTTATGGAGAAGTCGAATTAGGTGTAATTCATCGTTCAAAAATTGCTGAGATTGCAGATTTAATGTAAAGAGAGGGAATTGAAATGCAAGAAGAAAAGGTAAAATTAGTTTTCAAACCTGAAATTGCACGTAAATTAATAAGAATGGGATACAGAATTGTAGATATAAAACCCAATAAGCAAATTAAAAATATGAGTGTTTTTATTTTTGCAATAGAAGGTAATTTAAAAGAAGATTTAGCTACTCTTACAAAAGAGTAGCTTTATTTATATATAAAATCAATAAAAGAATGGGAGAGATGTATTATGTTATTAACAAAAACAGTGATTATGAAATGGAATTCAAGAAATAAGAAACATTATGAAGCAAAAGGTTATATCTATACAAAAATGGAAGATGAATTTGAAGTAGATGTGAATGATTTGTTGGAAGGAAGTCATATAAAAGTAAATATCAAATGTGACTGTAAAGATTGTCAAAATCCTTATTTAAAGCCTATGACATGGAAAAATTATTTAAGATATAAACATGGAAATAAATATTATTGTAAAAATTGTGCTATGAAATTATATGGTGGTAAAAATTTAAGTATAGCATTATTAGAAAAGAATGGTGTGTCATTTGGGTATTGGTTAATGAAGAATTTATCATTAAAACAGGCAGTTGAAATTATTGCTAGGTGGGATGGAGAGTTAAATGGCTGTGATATTAGAGAAATTTGCTATAGTTCAACTGGGTTTGATAAAAAAGGATATTGGTTTAAATGTCCTAGAGGTTTGCATCCTAGTGAGTTAAAAAATATAAGTTCTTTTGTTGGTGGACAAGAAGGTTTTATGAGATGTAATATGTGTAATTCATTAGGTTTTTTATATCCAAAAGTAAAACTTATTTGGAGTGATAAAAATAATAAATCACCATACGAATATTCATTTAGTAGCAATCAATATGCTTGGTTTAAATGCTTAGACGGGAAACACGATGATGCTTATAGAAGAATCCAAGATGTTGTAAAATGTGAGTTTAGATGTGCAGAATGTGTAAATGATAATAATTTTAGTATATTACAACAAAAGGTTAATAATTATTTAAATAGTTTTGATTATATAATACTTCATGAAAATAATTGTACAATTGTACCAAAAAATCCTAAAACAAATTATTCTCTACCATTTGATAATGAAATAAATGAATTAAAATTAATAATAGAAGTACATGGTATACAACATTATTCAATAACTAATTTTCATAATTTATCAGCAAATAAATTTAATACAACACCAGAATATGAATTACATAGAATACAATTACATGATAGATATAAGAAATTCATAGCTTATAAACAAGGGTATAACTACATAGAAATTCCATATTTGACAGATGATAAAAATGAAACATGGAAACAATTAATAAATAATAAAATTAAGGAGATTAAAATTTATGGCTAAAAAATTAATAAATGAAAAGATTACAACTACACATCAATTATCAGTAGAATGTACATTAGATGTAGATAAACTAGCAGAAGGTATGATTATTGGAGAAATTGAAGATGAAGGTGAAAAAGACCTTGCTGAATTAATTAAGAAATTCAATGGTCAATATGTAAAAATTGTAATAACTAATAAAATTGAAGAAGAACCAACAGAAGAATAACTAAATAAATGTATTATTTTAAAGGAAATAATTAATAAATTGTATCCTAATACTGCCCATCTGAAAATGGTGGGTGGCTATGAGGATATATTTAAATATTTTAATCCTCAAATTTTTAATAATATTATATTTTTAAGGAGGAATTTTTTATGGGAGATTTTTTAACAAGTTTTGACGATGATTTTTTTGGAGGATGGTTTGGTAAACCAATGCATTTAGTATTTAATACTAATCGAACCAAAGATATGATGCCTAGCTACTGGCAAAAGACCGAGGAAGGTTATAAAGTAACCTGTAGAACAGTTGGTATATCTGCAAAGGATGTAAAAGTTGCTTTAGAAGAAAATCATATACATGTGGAAGGAAAATCAACTTTCGATAATGATGAATATTCAACAAGTTATGATTTACCTATAGTTGAAGATGTAAGAAATAATATTAAGGGTATTAGATATAGAACACAAGATGGTATAACAATTATATATCTTGATATTGATAGACCTAAGAGAAAATTAATAAATATTGAACAAATAAAATAACGAAAAAAATTCGACGATTGGTTGAAATAATAATAATAAAAATTATGTTAACTAAATATTTTGTAAACAAGGTATATAAGGTCGGAATGGAGACATAAAACCCATTCGATTCCAGAGTAAACTGTGAAAAATCAATAATTAAAGGGAGAGTTTAGTAAATACTAAAATATATTTATTATTCTCTAGCCTTCCATAATTGCAAGTGGAAGTTTTGTAGGAATTGCGGTGGAATATCTTTGGATACCACTTAGGAGAGTTGGATGCGTCCGACTCTCTTTTTAATATTAATAATTATTTTAATGCTACTCATGATTAAGATGAAAGGTCACAAGTCCTTATAAAACGCAGAGTGGAATAATTGATACTAAAAATGAAATGGAGATTTTAGCTGTGGTAATGAAGCAAGATGGCAGAGAAAGACGAAGAAAGACTTATATTAAATGTGATAAATGCAAGGAAAGATTTGAATATAATGAAGAAGATATTATAAAGTATGAGGGTATTTCATATTTAGAATGTCCTTGTTGTTCTCAAGAAATTATATTAAAGAAATAAAAACTAATAAGATAATATTAAATAGGATAAAAGGGAGAAAAGTTTTATGGAAGATTTATTAAAGAGAAAAGAGAATGAAACTGAACTAGATTATCACAAACGTATAACATTAAATAAAAAAGAGTATGATATTGATTTTGTAGAATGGGGAGATATTCTTTTAAAAGAAGATAATAATTATGCTTCAGAAAATTTAAGAAAGGCATATTATGTTTTTGAAAAATATTTTAAAAGACTTGATGATAGAAATATAGAAAATATTACTGATGAAAAAATTCTAAAAGAAATAGAATTAAGAAAAATTGAATTGGAAAAGGAACGTAAGAAAATTCAAACTACTAAAATTGAATATAATAAAATGTTAAGAGAAAAATCAAGAGAAGAATTGATTATAGAAGAATTAAAAAGTTCAATTGAGTCAGTTATTCCACCAACATTTTCACCTATATTAAAAGTAAATGATAGAACAAAAGAATATGTTTTGTCTTTTGGAGATATTCACTATGATAAGTTTTTTGAAAGCGTGAACAATTCGTATAGTATTGAAGAAGTCCATAGAAGATTTCAAGTTTTATTAGAAGAAGTTATTGAAATAATTTACAAAGAAAATATTTCAAAATTAACAATTGTGAATTGCGGAGATAATTTAGAAGGTTTATTAAGGGCTTCTGCATTAAAGAGTTTAAGAGTAGGTATGTTAGAATCGGTAGTACAATTCAGTAGATTTATGGCTGAATGGTTAAATGAATTATCTAAATATGTAATGATAGATTATTTACATGTTCCAACAGCTAATCATGGAGAAGTACGTTTGTTTAATCAAAAGGCTAGACAAACAGACGAAAACTTAGAGAGAGTGATTGTAAATTATATTCATGATTTATTAAAAGATAATGAAAGAATTAATGTTCCAATTACAACAGATAAAAATTATGTTGATTTTGAAATATTAGGATATAATTTTATTGCTTTACATGGTGATGGTTTAAAGGGAATTAAAAATAGTTTAAAAGATTTATCTTTATTACATAGAAAATTTTATGATTTCGTTGTAATGGGACATTATCATAATGGGATGGAAACTACGGTTGCTGAAGGTGAAACTAATAATATGGAAGTATTAGTTATTCCTAGTATAGTAGGAAGTGACCCTTATAGCGATAGTTTAATGGTAGGTTCAAAAAGTTCTGCAAAACTATTTGTATTTGAAGAGAATAAAGGACACACACAAAGCTATAATATAATTTTAAATTAAATGAGGTAAAAACTATGAAATCAATAAATAAGAGTTTCAAATCAGTAAAAACATTAAGTACGTTTGTATCTAAACTTTTAAAAGACAACAATGGGACATTATTAATCTTAGGAGATAAATGGTTTATTGATACAATACAAAAGTTACAATTAGAATTAATTGAAACATATCCTATAGATGAGGATATAACTGAATCTGATAATACATATGATTTTGCAATAATCCATGAAGATTATTTAGAAAGTGTATCTAACTATAAAATTAACAATGAATTATACATTATTAGTTGCGATGAAAAATCCAATGTAGTTAATTATGATTTCACTAAAGGTAAGAAAGACAACAAAAAAGATACTAAAACAGAACAATCTTATAATTCTAATTTTGAAGAATATGAACTTAGTCCATTTGAGAAACAAATGAGCGACATGGTTTGTGCATATGCAGATTGTATAGTAGAAGCGAAAGGAAATATAGATGACATAATTGGAATATTAGAGAGTATGTATATTAATGTTTACAATTTGACTTATTTGAATACAAAATTAGAAATAGCTAATGACATGGTATTTCAAGTTAATGATGAAGCAAAAGAATTAGGTTATGATTTTGAAGACGATAAAGATGAAGAATAATAATATTTATATTTTCAATAATTAATAAATACAAAAATAATATAAGAATAAAAGGAGAAAATTATGATAAGTGAACAAGGTGTAATATTTGCAAGTGTAGATGAAGAATTAGAATATCTTATAGAAGAAGTTGAGGAAAATGATAAAATTACTTTGGTAGTTGACTATGAAACAGCAAAATGTTTTATAGATTTATATTACGATGAAGAATTTGAAGAATATTTTGGTATAGACATACAATCTGATGTTGATGAGTATTATATTGAAAAAGTAAGTGACATTCATTTTTCAATTGAACCAGCTAAATATAAAGGTAAATATTTAACAGGTGAAGGTGGAAAAGTTATTATTCAAGATAAATTTTACAATATGGATGTTATTGAAGCACTTGATGGAGATTTGACAATAGTTGTTAAAGTTGATGAAGATGTAGAAGACTGTGATTGTTGCAAGTGTTGTGGTAATTGTGGATATAACGATAGTTTTGTTCCAACATCATATGATAATTTAGATGAGGTACAGCAAGAGTTAATAGATAGATTCGTTTCGGAAACTGGATATGATGAAAATGTGTTAGCGGATATATTTGCTTATGGATTTAATGACGGTACAAAAAGTGTGTTGTTAAGTTTATCTAAAAGTATTGATGAAGCAATCGAAGGATTAGATGAAGAGTAATAAAAATGTAATTTTTAACGTGTTTCACAAATCAAATAATTAATAAATAAATACATAAAAATAAAGAGTTAGACTGTGCAGAAATGTACAGTCTTTTCTCATGTATATTTTGAAATTAGCAATATAAACATATACTCTACTTTCAATGTAGATTGGTCTCCGCATTGAAGGCGAAACTGTATGTGTTTATATTGGTGGCTTTAAAGTCATACATTAGAAAGTCCTAGAAATAGGCAGAAGGAGACCAAAAAATATGAAAACGAAACAAATTAATAAACTGAAAGTTAAGGTATTTGAAGAACAAGAATTAAGGGAAAAATTAAATTTGGATAATGAACACATTAAATTAATTCTTGATTATCAAGAAAAGTTCCCTGAATTATTACAGAATACAAATGAAAAATTTTGTATTGATGCAAGAAATCTATGGGTTAAGTTAGAAGTAGGAGCAGAATATACTACATGGATTAAAAGAAGAATACAGAAATATAAATTCGAGCAAGGTATTGATTTTACTAGGTTTGACAAAAGTGTCAAAGCTGAGAATACATATCTAAACACCATGGAATATCGAATAACTTTAAATATGGCAAAAGAATTATCTATGGTTGAAAATAATGATATTGGGCTTGAAACTAGAAAATATTTCATTACTATGGAAGAAGCATTAAGAAATTATGAAGAATGGGATATCATTAGAGGAACAGAAAGACAAGGTTGGAATACGATGAAACAACACATAAAAGAATGGTGTGAAAGAAGAAATCTTGATTCTACTTTGAATGCTTTTTATACTAGAGAAGCAAATATGTTAAACATAGCTTTACTAGGTTATCCCGCAAGTGAAATTAATGCTAAACTAAAGAATGATGATAAGATTACAAGAAATCATTTGGACACTCAAATCAACAATGCGATTTTAGGTTTGCAAGAATTAAACAGTAATTTGTTAATATCAGATTTAGATTTTGAAGTAAGAAAAAATATTATTAATAAAAACTGTAAAAATCAATATTCATATTTAAAAGATGAATTTTTAAAAATTGCAGCATAATACATAAAATAATATATATCAACGTCTCCTTGCTAGAGGAATTACGATATATCTTATTAATCAAATAAAATTGCTATTTTAACTTAAAATTATATCTAAATTAAGAGTATCTAAATGGTACTTTTTTGTGTGGATATAATAATTAATCCATAAATTAATAGGTGGCGACTGACGCTATAGGAGAATATATTATGGAAGAAAATTTTACGAAAATAGTAATAACAAATCTACAAAGTGAAGCAGAACAATTAAATATAGCATTAAAAAAGACCAGAGAAGATGGTAATTGGGGTACTTATAAAAATATTGTACAAGCATATGAAAGAATACTAAGTTTGTTAAATGAATATAAAGTAAAACCAATTGAAGTTATAAAATTAGAAGATGAAATATTTAGTGAATATTATGGAGATAGAGATACTAACAAAATAATTGAATTAATAAAACAAGAATATAATATACAAGATGTTAATGATTTATCCCCAGAACAAGAATATAAAATGTTAAAATTATTAGAGAAAAGTGTTTTCAAAATATTAAAAAATGAAGTAAATAAAAAATATTCTACTTTAAAATGTAATGATATTGTAAAATATGGTGAAAATGAAATTGATTTTACAATTAATCCATCTTATGATTTAACGGCATCAAAACAAGATTTTTCAAGAATTCAATGTTTTTATGGAAAACAATTGAATGTGGGTTTTGAAACATATAAAATTAAACTTGATAGAAATTTATCTGATGTATTAGATGATAATTTAAATATATTTATGTTCATATCTAAAATAATTGATGCATATTTAAATAAGATTGATGCGATGAAAAAAGAAGCATTAAAACATATAGGTAATTTAGAAAAAAATGATATATGTTTTGGTATAGGATTGGGAAATAAAATTTCAATAAAAATAAGCAAAGATAATTACAGATTATGTTTAGAGATTAATTATAAATTAAATATTGGAGTATTAAATTCTAAAGTAGAATTAATTAATTAAATAAATCATCAGTTTTATTGTGTATTAATGGGTTTATATTTATATTTATATTTATTTTAATGCAAAAATTTATAATATATCCACTAATATCATAATAATTAATATTTGTAAAGATGTCAAGGTGAAATTATGAAAATTAATAAAAATAATTTAGGATATGTGTATTTTATACTATGTGAAAACTTAGTTAAAATAGGCACGACTAAGGATATAGACAAAAGAATTAAACAATTATCTACGGGCAATGGAAAAGAGATGAAGTTAATATATTATGTATTTGGTGGTAAAGGAACAGAGTGGGGTATGCATCAGAGATTCCAAAATGATAGAGTACGTGGCGAATGGTTTAATTATTCTGACGATATAAAAAATTGGATTAGATTAGATAAATTAACTAGGGAAGTTATGAGTCAAGAAATTAATTAATAAAAGAAAGCGAGATAGATTGAAATGCGTGAAAGTAATAATATAAATAAATCAAATAAAATTAAAGTTTTAACAGAATTTAAAAATGGTAGAGTTATAGAAGATGAAATGAGTAATGAAGAATATGTGAAGTATTTTAATTTTAATAAGGATTGTAGTAGGATTGAGAATATTAGGGTTGTTGGGTAGATTAGGGAATTGATTGGTTTTAATAATTAATAATATATACCGTATTATAGTTTAATATAATATGCTAGTGGATAATAGTTTTCCTTAACTCTTTATTTGAAAAAAGTAAAGACAGGGATAAAAGTTACTCCTTTTATTTATAATTAATAAAGGAGTGTTAAAATGTTAATAAGTAAAGAAAAAATAAAATTAAAATGGACACCAAGTAATAAATTTCATTATGAATCAAAAGGATATGTTTATACAAAATTTGGTGATGAATTTGAAGTAAAACTTGAAGATTTATCAAAAGGAAGTAATGTAAAAGTAGAAGTAAAATGTGATTGTGAAGATTGTAAAAATCCTTATTTAAAACCTATAACATGGAATAATTACAAAAGGTATGTGCATGAAGATGGAAAATATTATTGTAAATCTTGTGTAAATAAATTATTTGGTGGAAAAACAAGAATAAAGAATAAGTTAAAAAATGGTAAGGTTGAATCATTTGGATATTGGTTAATTAAAAATTTATCATTAAAACAAGCTATAGAAATAATAGTTAGATGGGATGACAAATTAAATGGGTTTGATATTAGAGAAGTGGGACATGGCTCTACAGGTTTTAATGGTAAAGGTTATTATTTCAAATATCCTAGAGGAATTCATTCTTCTGAAATACATAGCATTAATGGTTTTTCAACTAAACAAGGTGGAGAATTAAATTGTAAAATGTGTAATAGTTTTGCACAATGGGGTTATGATAATGTTGATGATAAATTTTTGGAAAAATATTGGGATTATGATATGAATAAAGACATAGACCCTTGGAAAATTGCTAGAGGGAATAATACAAAGAAAATATGGATTAAATGTGATAAGCATGGTAGTTATATTGTATATGCTAATTCATTCACTAAAGAACATGGAAGTAGATGTCCTGATTGTGCAATTGAACGTACAGAAAGTATACTTCAATGTAAAGTAAGATTATATTTAGAAAGTTTAAATAATGGACAATATACAATATTACATGAACAAAAATGTACAATCGTACCTTTAAATCCTAAAAGAAAAGGGACTAACTATACTCTCCCATTTGATAATGAAATAAAAGAATTAAAATTAATAATAGAAGTAAATGGTATTCAACATTATAAAATAACAGGTCTTCATAAAATACATTCTAAAAGAAATGGAAGTACACCCAAATATGAATTACATTATCAAAAAGTAAAAGATAGATATAAACGTATGTATGTTAAATCACAAGGGTATAAGTTCTTAGAAATCCCATATTGGACAGATAATAAGAAAGAAATATGGAAACAATTAATAGATAATAAAATTAATGAAATTTTAAATATGGAAGTGAGAATAAATGACTGAGAAAAGAAAGGTAGAAAAACTTTATTGTGAATTTTGCTCAAAAGAGAAAAATATCAGCCAATTCTATAATAGTAATAGTCCTAAATATGCGAATGAAAGTTTTAAGCATAAAATTCCTTATTGCAAGAGCTGTATTCGTCCTTTAGTTTATAAAGGGGACAAGGTTAATTTAGTGGCTTTTAAAAATTTATTAAAAGACAAGCTTGATATCCCATTTTATGACGAAGTGTATAAAAAGGCACTCCTTAGTGATAGAGAAACAATAGGAAAATATATTTCATTGTTGAATACATATCAACCTGCAAAGGATATATTAAAATCAAAAAAAACATTATCTTATGCTGATGGAGAAGTAGAAGATGTGAACATAGTAAAAGAAAAAGACATTGTAGATTTTGATGAAGAAGAAATAAATGATTTTGAAATAACAAAAGAATTAATAAAATTTTGGGGGAATGGTTACTCTAAAGAACAATATGAAAGTTTACAAAATTTCTATGATGATTTTGTAGCAGGATATGAATGTGATTCACCAGCACAAGTATTAAATTTTAAGAATGCAGCAAAAACACAATTAATGGCAGATGAAGCGTTAGCGAATGAAAATATATCTGCATACAATCAATTAATGAAAACATTATCTAGTATATTAGGAGATTCAAATGTAAAACCAGTACAAGCAACTGGTGCGGAAGCAAATGACCAAATCACATTTGGTGTATTGATAAAAAAATATGAGAATGAAAGACCTATACATGAAGAATTAGATGATGAAATGAAAAAATACATTGATACTTATATGGCTGGACATCTTGCAAAAATGGAAGGTTTAAATAATGAATTAGTAGATTTATACAACGAAGCAATGGATGAATTTACAATTGATTTTGAAAAAGAACAAATCGAGAGTGATGAATAGATGGCAGGAATAAATAATTTTCAAGTTAATAGAAATAAAGCAACTAATACAATAGGTGTCTTTGATAAGAAAAGAAATTACAATAAAAAAGAAGAAAATGTAACAAAATCAGAAAAATTAATGAATGGAATTGCTATTTGGACAGCTTATTATAGAAGTAGACCTGATAAATTTGCAGAAGAATATTTAGGAATATATTTAAAACCATTTCAAAAAGTAATTTTATATTGTATGATACACTACAATTATTCAATGTTTTTAGCGAGCCGTGGGCTAGGCAAGACGTTTTTAACAGCATTGTATTGTGTAATTCGTTGTATACTTTATCCTGGAACAAAAATAATTATTGCTTCAGGACAAAAATCACAAGCTATGAAGGTAGTAACTGAAAAAGTTCCAGAATTAATTCAAATGTCTAAAACTGGAATGTTAAAAAGAGAAATTAAAGGTAGTATTCGTACAAATATGAATACGGATGACCCTAATTTAGAATTTCTAAATGGTTCATGGATAAAGGTTGTGGCAGCAACTCAAGGTGCGAGAAGTGCTAGAGCAAATTTGCTTATACTAGATGAATTCAGGCTAATTGAACCATCTATATATAAAAATGTATTAAGAAGATTTCTTGCAGCTTCACGACAACCAGGATATTTATCTAAACCCGAATATAGAAATAAACAAGAATATCTTGAAAGAAATCAGGAAATATTTTTATCTTCATGTTGGTATAAATTTAATTGGTCATATGATAGATATAAAGTTTTTATTAAAGCAATGTTAAGTGGTAAAAAATATTTTGTATGTGGTCTTCCATATCAAGTTGCAATTAAAGAAAATTTAACAAACAGGCAACAATTACTAGATGAGGCTGCTGAAGATGATATTGATACCGTTGGGTTGAATATAAACCAGCCCCTTATATTAGCAATAATATAAGTAAATTTAGTGAACTTTATTACTCAAAGGTGTGTATCTAACGCTAAAGTAATTATAGGAAATGATAATTAATAGATATGCTAACAGGGAAACCTCAGCACATAATGGTGGTGGCAATCCTGTGCCAAGTTATTTACGTTTTCACTTCTAAGAAGAAAGGAGTGAGTTTTTATGTTTTCAAATATTTATATAATAACAAATAAAATTAATAATAAAAAATATGTTGGACAAACCATTAATCCAAAAAAAAGATGGTCAGCTCATAAATATGAAGGAATACATTATAATTATACTAATATTGCTTTATATAATGCTATGAAAAAGTATGGAGTTGAAAATTTTGAATTTAAAGTAATTGAGTCAAATATAGATATTAATGAAATAAATGATAGAGAAACTTTTTGGATTAAAAAAATAAATACATATAAACCTAATGGATATAATTTAACATTTGGCGGAGAAGGATTACAAGGATTTAAAATGTCTAAAGAGTCAAAGGATAAATTATCAAAAATAGCAAAAGAAAGATATGATAAATTATCTGATAAAGAAAAGATAGCTTTTATAAATAGACTACCAAAAGACGGTTATGATTTAAATAGAATGAATGAAGGATTTAAATTATGGCAAGAAACAGTAAGTATAGAAGAAAAGAAAGCGGTTTATGAAAAAGCTACAGTTACAAAAAAAGATAAACATTATGATTTTTATTCGTTTTCTTTTGGTAAAATGTCAGAAGAAGAGAAAATAGAAATGTATAATAAAATTTCTAAAAATAATCCAAGAAGCCAAGTTATTTTAATGTTGGATACATTAGATAATTCAATTATAAAAGAATTTCATAGCATAGGCGAAGCAGGAAGATACTTACATGAAAAATTTAATTATAGTATTCATTCAAAAAATAGAATTAATAAAGTATTAGATACTGATTCGATAGCATATGGTTACAAATGGAAACGTAAATAAAAGGTGCAACGACTATCCCAAATGGGAGTAGGGTAGAAGATGAGTTACTATCCGAAGTGCTAAACAACCTATATATTAGGTTGATGATATAGTCTGTACACATAGAAATATGTGATAATACGGGGAGATGGAAATGAATACAATGTTCTTTGGTGAAAGTGAAAAAGCATTTTTTAAAACCGAAGAATTAAATAAAATACGAAGAATATATAAAGCTATTTATCCAAAACCATTTTATGATTTATTGAAAGATAAAAAATTAAAATACATAGAAAAAGAAAAGAACGAAATACGAATACTATCTTGTGATATTGCAACTATAGGAGGAAAAGCAAATGACGCTAGTATTTATAAATTAATTCAATTAATACCTATTAAATCAAAAGAAAATAATAGTGTTACAGGTTATCAAAGAGTAGTGGCTTATGTTGAATCTATGGTTGGAGTTCACACAGAATTACAAGCAATTAGAATAAGACAATTATTTGATGATTTATCAGTAGATTATATTGTACTAGATAGACAAGGTAATGGTATAGGTGTATACGATAATTTATGTAGGAATTTATACGATAAAGATAGAGATGTTGAATATCAAGCTTTTAATAGTATGAACGAAGAAAAAATGCAAGAAAGATGTTTAGTTGCCAATGCTGAAAAGAAAATTTATACAATATCAGCAGATGCAGAATTTAATTCAAGAATAGCATATTTATTAAAAAATGATATAATTCGAGGAAAAATAAAATTATTAGTTGATAAAAACGAAGCATATGAATATTTAAATAAATTTAGTGATTTTTCATTACAAAAATCTGATATTGTGGCACAATTACAAGTTCCTTATTATCATACAGATGCATTAATTAATGAAATGGTATTATTGGAATCAGAAACTAATGAGATGAATGGACAAGTTAGATTAAAAGAGCAAAGTGGAAATCGAAAAGATAGATATGTTTCATTGGCATATGGGAATTTTTTTGCAAATGAGCTAGAAAGAAATCTTTTAAAGAAAAATAAAAATTTCAATCTAAACGATTATTATAAAAAGTCTTCAACATCTATACAATCAAATAGTGTATTAAATCCATTTTCAAATAATCTAAGTAGATTACGAGGTTTTGGAAGAAGATAATTAATAATTCATAGTAAACGTACGGAAATGTATCAAAAGAATAAAAGGAGTGTCCTTTATGGAGATTAATAAAATTTATGAAATATCATTTTTAGATAGTGTTGAATATAACAAAATTATAAGCACTATTCAAAAAATCGGAAATTTTTCTATGGTAAATAATAATTATTACATAGCAACTAAATTTGATATTGATAAAATACAAAACTTATTTAAGAAACATATAAAAACAATAAAAGAAATAACAATAAATAATTATATGTTAATTAATAGTGTTATGTGTCAAAGATGGTGTTATGAAATATTTGAAAAAAATAAATTAATCCAATTTGAAAAAACTAATCAAGAATATTTAAAGAAGATTAATGGAGATTTGGATTATTTATTAAAATTAAAAAAAGAAGGAAAGTTGGATGAATATTTAACAAAATTAATGAATGAATTAATCAGTAAAAACAATATAGAAAAAATTAACGATAAAGATAGTAATAATAAAAATGATGAAAAGAAAGGTGGTGACGGTTTAGTTGACAGAGAATGAGAAGAATGAAGAGTTATCAAAAGATGAAATACAAACGCCAATAAAAAAAGAAAGAAAATCTAGAAGCAATAATGCAAAAAAGGGACAATATACTGTAAAAGAAACAGAAAATAAATGGAAAAAAATATTTTCATCATATTCAGGGAGTTCATTTGGTAGTGGGGGATTTGGTTCAGGATTTGTAAATGGGTATTTTCTTAATTCAGGAAGTATGTTTACAAATGACCCTTATTTATTAAATCAAAGAATAAAACAATTAAAAACGTCACCAGGATTCCTAGAAAGAAGTGTAATAGAAAATGGATTGTTAAATCCTGAGCAAAATGAGTTAGGATTAAGACAGGCTATGCATAGTGAATTATACTTAGCTTATCCTTTATATAAGTTATTGATGTTATATGAAGGGATATTAACATATAATCATTATGCTTTTCCTAAATATGTCCCAAAGGCTGATATGGATACTCCTAGATTTAAAAGTGATTCTAAATTTATGGATATGTGGTTAAAAAAATTAAATCCAAAGAAACAATTTAGAAGAATGGTTGCAGAAATATTAGCTGAAGGTAAAAGGGCATATTATTTAAGGCAATCTTACAAAAGTACCACAGCTAATGAGCGAGTAGATTATGTGCATTTTCAAGAATTACCTAGTGATTGGTGGAAGATAATAAAAAAAAGTACAGATAGTCATTATACAATTGCATTTAATTTTGCATACTTTTGGATGCCAGGTACATCAACTGGACAATTTGACCCAATTTTTGCTCAATATTATAATGAGTTAATGGGAGTAACAGAAGATAATGGTGGAGTTCCACAAATAAATATAAATAAAATAAAAAATCCAAATGACGTAGTTGTAGAATATAATAGCGAGACGATGACATGGTATTATTGGAAAGAGTTACCTAGTGACAAATGTTTTGTATTTAGTTTTGACGAAAGTAATGCAACACAGATATCACCTTTTTCATCATTATTGCTGACAACACAAGATTTAAGTACATATAGTTTATTACAACAACAGTTATTGAGTGTTCCTTTATATAGTATTATTTTAGGGCAAGTTCAAATGCATGATGAAAATAAGAGTGGTGCTTCTACTGATGATTTTAGATTAAGTCCTGAGGCAATTGATTTATTTGAGGGAAAAATTAATCAATCATTACCACCAGGAGTTTCATATAGTATGACCCCTAGTTCAAATAACACTATGTATAATTTTAAAGAAATACCAAATGCAGATAGTATTTATTCTAATGGATTACAACAAATGATAGCTACCAGTGGAACGACTGGATTGTTGAGTACAACGGATAAACCAAGTGTAGCAATGGTAAATACAGCACAAACGACAGAAATGAGATTTATAGATAGATTATATGAACAATTTATGCAAGCATGTAATATTACATTAAGAGAAATGTATGAGAATGGAGATTTAAAATATGAATGGGAAATAAGAATATTTGGTAATAGTTTTAAAGACACAGATAAAGAGTCTGATTGTTTAAAAGGAATGGGATTAGGACAAAAAGAATTGTTGCCAGAATATTTAGCATATCATAATTTAAGTTTACAAGATGCAAATGGCATATGTGATTATATAGATAGTATAAAGATATATGATAAATTCCAACCATTAGTCAATAGTTTTACTACTGCTAATGGAGGACAGACAGAAAAGAAAAATGGAAGACCAACTGCTGATGTAAATAACCTTCAAAGCGATTCTACTGCAAGTAATATGGACAATGGGACAAACACAGCAGAAGCAAGGCAAAATTTTTCAGGAAATATTAATGTAATGTCATCTTGCAAATGTCCAAGTTGCGGAAATATAGTAGATGAAGATAATAAAATTTATCCATTTTGTAATGATGATTGCAGAGAAGAATATATTGAACAATTATTAGAAGAAAGGAATAGTTGATATGGAATTAGAAAGACGATGGGAAGTTGATATTAATAATATTCCTTCTGATAAAACAACAAATATTTTAAATATAACTCAAACTTATGCTAATTTTAATCCCGATGTTAGAATACGTGAGACCATTGATAAGGATAATAATGCTGAATATACACATACGGTAAAATATTTTTATTCTAGTAATGAACGAGAAGAACTTGAACAAAACATATCTAAAGAACAATATGATAATATTTTTAATTTTATAGACAAAGAACCTGTAATAAAAGATAGGACTTTAGTTCAATTGGATAATGGATTTATTGCCGAAGTAGATAATTTTAAGACCTTCGCCTGAACTCTCGTGACTTTAGTCGTGTGAGGTTCACTTATATTAATGGTATGGAAAATGCAAATATATTATCTGATTTGCAATTATTAATAAATAAAATAAATTGAATAAAATATTCATTTTAATTAAAAAGTTGGTGAATAATATGGAAGAATGTAATCATAATCCAAATGATGGAAAAACAACAATTATTATAGATAAGAATAGATTCTATATGACTTTTCCAAGAAGTTATAACGGGATATGTAAGTGTTGTAAAAAGAGTTTTAAATATATAAGAGAAGATGGTAAATATATTAAAAAATAATTAATGAAAGAAGGGAATAGTTTGGATAATCAAGGATTAACAAATCCAAAAATATTAATTGAAATTCAAAAATTGGTAGATATGATGTTTCAAGGAAATAGTTTGCATGATAATATTGTGTATTCTATGGCTACTTATTTATGTGTACCACATTTATATGAATTTATGCATTATAGCATTTCGCATGAATTCCCAATTTTAGCTGATAATATAACTGATTTTGCTATTTTAAGAAATGATGTAATTCACCGAGGTGCTTTGGTAGAAAACAACAAAACATATAATAATATAGTTGAATGTTTGCAAGATTCTTATGACTGCTTTATTGAAATACAAAAACAAGTAGAAATTGCTATAGATAGTGCAATAGAAAATAAAGATAAAGCATTTGAAGATTTTTTAAGGTCATTTAATGTGGATAAAATTTCATTATATATTAAACAAATGAAGAATTTGCTTGATGGAGCAAAAAGTTATGCATCATCTGGAATACTTCCTTTATTTAATAGAGATTTTAAAAAATATATTATATTACCTAGTAAATGGGTTAAATATAATTAATAATTAAAAATTAAATAATGTTTAAAATTGAGAGGTCTTATTTTAAAATACCTCTTTTTATTTTATAAAAATACTTATGAAAGGAGGAATTTTATGAATAAAACATTACAAATACCTATAACTGAATTTAGTTTACAAGATGCTGATAATCCAGATTTTTTATATGTAAAATTACAGTGCATTGCTGAAGGATTAAATTTGAATGATTCTAATTTCTTATTAGATGGAATGGAAAAATGTAAAGGAACATTTGCTGGAAAACCATTACTTTGTGCATTCCCCAAAGATTTTTTATCAAATTCTTACAAAATGGGTGATGGACATAATAGTGAACTACTTTATGATGAAAATAATGATACATATTATTATAGTTATCTTGATTCTGATAGTGAACGTTGTATAGGATATATTCCAATGGATTCAAATATACAAATTGAAAATATTAATGGTTCTAATTGGATTACAATGAATGCTTTAATATTTAAGAAATATAATTATGAATTGGTTCAAGATTTACTACAGAAAAATGATTTACCATCAAAGATTTCAGTAGAAATTGAAGTAACTAAAAGTTATGAAGACAATGAACTTGAATATATTCAAGAATTCATAGGAGATGGTGTGACTTTGTTAGCATTGGATGGGTCTGTTTTAGAAGGTATCCCAGGTGCTAATTTACAATTAAATTTAAAGAAATATTCAGAATCACCTAAATTTACAAGGTTTAAACAAGCTATGAATTTTGCATATAATCAAGATAAAAACAACAAACAAATAATCAATAGCAATAAGGAAGTGAAAGAAGTGTTTAATAATTTAAGTATGAATGAATTGAGAAATGCTGTTGATGCAATTTTAGAAGATTATCATTATGATAGTGGAAATGGATGGGATGACCATTTATATTATATCGAAGATATAACTAATGATTTTGTAGTTGTATATAATCAAGAGAATAATAAATATTATCAAATACCATATTCAATTGATAATCAATTTGTTGTTTCTTTAGATATGAAAGAAATTACAGAAGTTAAATTAGAATATGTTCCAATAAATAAACAGCAGTTTAATAAATTGACAAGATTCATATCTAAAGATAAATTAGGTACTACTGAAAAATTAAAAATAGATAAAACAAAAGATGGAATGAGTGAAGATAGTTGGAGTGATATAGATAAATCTGAATTAAAAAAGGATTGTTTAATGGCTTCAAATTATAAAACTGTATGTAAAGCAGTATTCCTGGAATTAGATGACGGATGGATGGATGGAAAAGAAGGAAGTTTAGGTTATCCCGTTATGCAAAAAAAAGGTGATACTGTTTGTTATAACCGCTATGGACTAGCTTCTGCAAAAGCATATGCTGAGAAAAATAATAAAACAGATGTTTTAGCAAAAGTTAACGCTATATACAAAAAATTAGGTCTTAATGACGACCAAAAACAAGATAATCAAAAGGAGGAAAAAGATTATATGAAAAAATATATTGAAAATGCTAAAAAAGAAGGTTATGCATTTTTAGGTAAAAATAATGATAATTTAATTTTTGCAAAAGCTGAAGAATGTGATAACAAAGAAATTTCAAACAAAGAAAAGATGTCAATATTTACAATTTTATTTGAGGAAGCTAATAAAGATGATAAAGAATTTGCGGTATCAGATTTAAAAGAACAAACATTAAAAATGAGTGACAATGATGAAGATGAAGATTTTGCTAAAAAAGTTGAAGAATTATCAGCAAAAAATAAAGAATTGGAGGCTGATATGGCAAAGGTTGTAGCAGAAAAAGATGAAATGGCTAAAAAACATGCTGATTTAGAAGCTAAATGTGCAAAAGAAACAGAAGAAAAAGAAGCATTAGCTAAAAAAGTAGAAGATGCTGAAAAAGAATGTAACGCCGCAAAAGAAGCAGAAGAAAAAGCTAAAACTGATAAATTTAATGCTGAATTTAGTGCGATATTAAATGTAGACGATTTAGGATTAGAAGAATCAGATATAACAGAAATTAAATCTATGGCTGATGAAGGTAAATTTAATTTTTCATTAGAAGAAGTAGAAAAAGAAATAGGATTTAGACAATTTAAAAAGAGAAAAGAAAATTCAAAATCAACTTCTTTAAATTATGGATTAAATACAAATACAAAAATAAATAATGAACCTAAATTAACAATGTCAGATGAGATAAGTAAACTTATCGAAGATATAAAATAATTAATAAATGAAAGTGAGGAATATTTAATGAATAATCAATTTTTTCAACCAGGAAGAATGGAAAGTCAATATGTTAATACAAAAGTAGTTTCTGTAATGTATCAAGCAAGTGGTGTAAATGCACCAGTAGTTGATGGAACATTAGCAGTATTAGGAGGATTTTATACAGACCCAATATATACTGCTGCATATGGTTCTAATATTACTGATATAAATACGAGAATTGCAACTTTGCCAGCAAGTGCAACAGTATCAGGTGTAGGTGTTATAGATGTTTCTACAGTGCCAACTGCAAGTGGAGTAGATGGAACTACTTATAAAATTGGTAGTGAAACTATTGGATTATCTGTTGAAGGCGGAAAACCTGTAAGATTTAGAAAATTCGTAATAGATGATACTTTCTTTACAAGTTTAGATAATTTTACAGCAGCTCCAACAGTAGGACAATATGCAATAGTTGACGCTAGTGGTAATTGGAAGCCATCAGCTACAATTCCTACTTCTGGGACAACAGCACAAATAATCAGTACAAATGTTGTTTCAAGAGGTGTAGCCGCTGATGTAACACAATATTTTATGTTAATAGTTCAAGTAGCTTAATAATTAATAAACGAAAGTGAGGAATAAATAATATGAGTAATGTATCACAAATAAGAAAATATTTTAACCTAAAAGAAGACAGAAAAGAATTTTCTATCTTATCACAAGAGGAACAAAAACTAGTTACATTTGGTCATAAAATTGCAAAATTATATCAAGTACAAAAAGCAAAAAGTATTACTGATGAAAATAAAAAAGCAAGATTTCAAAATATCCTTGGAAATGAAAAAGTAGAAGAAAATTATGATGAATTAAATAGACAGTATATGTTAGCATTATGTAAATATGCAGCAAGTAAAACAGGAGCAGATGTATCTAATTTTACAATTGAGGCTGTTAAAAATCCAATGTTAACAAAGAAAACAGCATTTAAAGAAACGTTTAATGCTGTAATCGCACAAGTATTAACGCCCGTTGTTCCTGCATTGGTATCAGCAGCATTTATGGATATGGCAGATATTGCCAATGTTGGATTTGGTGATAATGCGATATTTAGAGTACGTTCAAATGATACTTTTTATGTAACTCGTGCAGCAGAAGGTGTATTATCTGGTACAGTGCAAAGATTATATAATAAAGAATTAACTCTTAGTGCTACAGACTATAGTATTAAGACAGCAGTTGATTGGTATCAAGTAGCTTCGGGTGTTTATGATTTTGGATATTTTGTTGATAGAATTGGTCAATCTTTTGCAGCATATGTTAGTACAATGGTAGTTCAGGCATTAACTGCTGATATAAATGCAAATATAACACCTTCATCTCCATATTTTACAAATGGATTTACTACTGCAAAATGGTCTACATTAGTTGATAGATTATCAGCAGCAAATGCTAGTAATAACATAACTGCATTTGGTACTTTATCAGCATTAAGTGCAATAATCCCAAGTCAAATTGGTTTACAATATGGTTTAGGTGAAGAATGGACACAAGTAGGACACCTATTAAACTACTTCGGTGTTGATTTAGTAAGAGTTCCAGAAGTTTTACTTCCAAACACTGTAAATACAACTGCGTTATTTGGTATTCCAAATGATACAGTATACTTATTTGCAGATGGAGGTTATAAACCAGTTAAGTTATTATTTGAAGGAACTGCAATAACTAACGAAATCGACCCAATGGGTTCAGCAGATAAAGAAATGGGATTAGAAGTAGTAATGAAGATTGGTCAAGGATTTGTAGCAGCAAGTAAATATGGTGCTATCACAGGAATGACTTTATCTTAATAAATACATAAAATAATTAATAATCAGCGAGTATTATATCTTGCTGATTATTTTTATTAAAAATAATTATTAAAATAATAAAGGAATAAAAGGAGAGTAATTAAAATGGCAAATATAAAAAAAAAGGTAGAAGACTCAATAGAAGAAAAAGAAAATAGTGTAGAAGCTGAACAAATAATAAATGGAATAACTGAAAAAGATGAAAAAATAAAATCATTAGAAATGCAATTAGCAGAATTAAAAGGTATGTTAATTACATTAAGTAATAATCAAGGAGTTACAACAAATCAAACTCCACAAATTATTGATAAAACTTCAAAAATGGATAAACCATGTACATTAATACATTTAACTGAATGTTCACAAGGATTACCAGATACTATATTTGTTAACAATATAAAAAGAGAATTTAGTAGATTTGGTGAAAAAAGAACATTTAGATATTCAGAAATGCAAGAAATTATTAATCATTATTCAGGTTGGTTTGAAAGAGGCATTTTTGCATTAGCAGAAGATTGTGATGATTTCGAAGAAGAATTCTCAATAAAATCAATAAAAACAATACCAGTTAATATTTATAAAAAAATAGAACAATTAAATGATATTGATTTTGAAAATATCATAAAAGATTTAAGTAAAATACAAAGAATAAATTTGGCTAGAACTTGGATACAAAGATATTTAGTAAAGACTCCAGGATATGATAATATAAATAAAGTTAGAATCTTAAATAAATATACAAGAATTGCTGAGAAAGAGTTCAAAGAAGCTTTTAGTCAGATAATCGCACAAACTTCTGACGAAAAAGAAAAATTGAATAGACAAAAATATATGACTGAAAATAAAGTTATATTTAAAGAAGGTTTAACAAAAGGTTTATTAGAAGAGATTGAAAATAAAGATGATAATGAATACGAAGAATAGTTATCTATAAAAAATATAAAATAGAAAAGGGGGATGCTTAGTGTCGGTTAATTTTTATGATATATATAGTAATGCTATTGGATTATTTGATGACCCAGTAATTACACAATCTTTTAATACAAGTCCCATTCAATTTTTTCAGATAATGTATACATATTTTCAAAATGCAATACCTAGATTTAATAATCCATCTACAATGCAAGATGTGTTTATGGATGCAATTTACCCACAAACACAAACTGAGATATTTAATGGGGATGGGACAACAACAAATTTTACATTAAGCACCACACCACTTTCTAATTCATTTTTTCAATATACAATTAATAATGTTATAGTATCTGGTACATATGATACTATAACAAATTCAGTAACTTTTAGTAGTGCTATACCTTCTGGTGAAACAGGAAGTTGTCAATGGTATTTTGCAGGAGAATTTAATGATACATCTAATGTATTAGATATTACAGCAGTTAATATTTTAGCAAGACTAATTGTTGTATGTTGGGCAGAAAAAGAAAAGAATTTTTTGTTAGATATTAGAAGATTATTAGGGGATACTGATTTTAAATTAGATAATACTCCAAATACTATAAGGGCAAAACAAGGTTGGTACGAAGATATAAGAGAAGAAGTTGATAAAAAAATGAATCAGTATGCATGGAATTTGAAAATGAAAAATTTTAAGCAAACAGGGAGATTTTAATATGAGAGATATAAAATTAAACTGTACAAATAATGAAAAAATAATTTATTTAAATGGATTAATCGGAAGGGTTTATAAAATACTTCCTTTGTATGAAGATATGAATGAGGCATTAATTATTTATATAGATAGTTTATTATTAAATATATCTAGTGCAAATTATTTATTCGATGATAGTTTAATTGAATTAATAATAAAAATTAATGAATTGAAAATTAATAAAATTGAACATAAAATTTTAAGAAAAAGTGTTTTTGAATGTATTAATATGATAAAACAAAAAATAGAAGACGTGAAACGAGATGATAATAATGGGAAAAGTATTAGATAATAGATTGAGTAATATTAATGCATTTTTATCTAACAACATAACGTCTACAACTTATCAAGATAACAATTATAATCTATTACAACAAAAAATTAATGCTGAATGGGAATATGCAACAGATAAATTTATAATTCAAGAAGAAATACCAAGAGGTAGCAAACAATATCAAGATGTAGAAATTAGAATAGGACATGTAGTAAACAAACCTAGTATTAGTAGTAGTGGTAATAGTATTTTAGGTGATGATATACGAAGTATAATATTTAAAAATATAGACCATTTATATGGATTAGGATATATGTATCAATTTGATGAAAATTTTTGGATAACTTCTTTTAGTGACGAGTATCATTATCCGACGGCTTCAGCAACAGTTAGAAGATGTAATAATACTTTGAAATGGTTAGATGATAATAATGTTTTACAAGAAGAACCATGTTTTATTGATTATTTGGTTAATAGAGATAAGTTAAAAATAGAGAATATAAATTTATTAGAAGCAGATATAAAAGTTACTTGTCAAAATAACGTTAATACAATTACTATTAAAAACAACCAAAGATTTATATTAGATGGTCAAGCATTTAAAGTTCAAAGAATTAATTCTTTTTTAAGAGAAAAAACTATGGTTTCAAATTCTGCACCATTAATTAGTTATGGTATGTTTAAAGATGTTATTTCTGATGATGATGATTTAATTAATAATATAGCCAATACAAATAGAGTAAAATATAATTTAACAATTAATCAATCTAATTTTAATGGTTTAATTAATGATAAAGGAAACTTATCAGCTACAGTAACTTTGAATGGTACAAATGTAACTAAAGTATTAAATTGGAGTTCTAGTGATACAAATATTGTTACAATTGATTCTAATGGTAATTATAATTTAATAAACGATGGTATAGCAACAATAACATGTTGTTTATCAGATAATATGTTAATATCTGATAGTATTACTATTACTGTAAGTAATTCAAATGTTTCAAGTGCTGATATATCAATATCTCCAAATATAAATACTTTATATGAAGGTGATTCACCAACAGTTTATACTGTGACTAATTCTATACAAAGTTCAGATAATTTTAATTTTGTAGATAGTGGAATTAATAATTTAAATAATATGTATTATACTTTTAAAGTGTTGAGTACAAATACTTTTAGTGTTCAATGTAATCAAAGATGTAGTAATAATTTAAATATTATATGTACGGATGTGACAAACAATAGTAGTGAAACAATAAGTATTTCATTAAAAGGTGGTTTTTATTTTAACTAGAATTGAGGTGTTTATAATTAATAAGATAAAAGAATTAATAAATTTATTTAATAAGTTCAATGAATTTGTAAGCGATAAACTATCTATTGGTTTAGCAAGTATGTATTTGTTTTGGATAGTCTTTATAGCAACTATAATTCCAGGTATACTAAGTCCACCAAATAGTGTAGTAGGATGGGTTCAATATATATCTAGTAGTATTTTCCAAGCATGTGCGTTACCTGTTTTACAAAATAGCTCAAATAAAATAATGAATTATTTTCAAAAATTATTAGAAGAAGTTCGTAATACTGTTGTTAATGAAGTTACTATTTCTATAAAAGAAGAATTAGAAATAATAAAATTAGAACAAAAAAATCAAAGAGAAGAAAGAAATGAATTGATTTCAATTATTGAAAATATTCAAGAAGACAGAATATTGGATAAAGAAACAAATATAAATATAAAAGAATTAATAAATGAGATGCATAAAGTGCTAACAAAGTAAAGTAGGTGTATTAATGTGATAAAACAATCTTTTAATGATATAGCAAATTATACAGGTTTATCTTCGATACCATACAATATTGTAAGTTATCTTATTAATGCGGATGATGATATATGGAAATTAATTAATTATAATTCCACTGATGCATTATCTCAACCTAGTTTAACTAGCGATGAAAAAAGAGCGTTAATATATACAGGTAATGGTGTTACAACTGATTATAGAGTGTTTTTACAAGGTTATAATAGTGATGGTAATGAAACAGCACAAACACAATTAAGAATTTTAACTTATAGAATAAAACCAAATAGTTTATATATTGGTAAAGCAACTATTGAAATTCAAATAATTAGTCATGATAGTTTGATGATGGTTGGATATAATGATATTTTAGTAAATAGAGTTGAATTAATATTAGAAAAAATAATCTCTATTTTAAATGGTAAAAGTTTTAGTGGAGTAAATAATATTGAATTTTCTACAAATAATGAGGGTGTATATGTTAAATTTGCACAACTATATTACTCTGGATATGTTTTAAGAATGAGTTGTAATATAGGGTAGTATTTTATGAATAAAGAAGAGATATTACATAAATATTCTGATAAAATTTATTTTGACCAACCAATTCCTTATATTGCTGAAAATAAAGAACAAGAGTATAAAGAATTAAAAATAAAAATTCAAGAATTAGAATATTTAGTAAAAATGAATAATGTAGAAGATAAACAGATTAATAAAATTTTACAAAATTTAAAAATAGAATTAGAAAGTTTAATATTATATATAGCACCATTTAAAATAAAAGATTTTTTTTCATTTGGTGCAATTGAATGTTTGCAAGTAAAAAAAGATTTAATTCCAAATGCTAAAATAATTACTATGAAATATTTAGATTTTTTATTATATTCTGATGAGAAAATTAATAATATAAAATATTTATCAGAATTGATAACTATATTAAAAATATGTTGTAATATTAATCCAATAAATATTGATTATAAAATAGATAATAAAGGTCATAGTGTATTAATTTTAAATAATATTGAATATACGTGGAAAGATTTTGATAATATTCGTTCAATAATTAATTATCAAAATATATCTAATTATAATGAAAGATATATAGACCCTAAATTACAAGCCGTAATAGATGAAGCAAGAGCATTTAAAAATAAAGGAAAAAAAACTGCTACATTAGAAGAATTAATGTCTTGTATAGTAGTAAGTACAGGTTATAAATATGAAGAAATATATAATATGTCTATTAGAAAATTTTATATAACATTAGAAAGAGCTTCATATAAATTAGATTGGCAATTATTAAAAGCAGGAATTTATAATGGAACAATTAAAGAAACAGAAATACCATATTGGCAAGAAACTTTATCAAAAGAAGATGATTTTAGTGATGTGGTATCAGATTTTGATAAATTTTCAAATAAAATTAATAAAAGCAATACAAATAATATTTCAAGGAGGAATAATAAAAAATGAACAAATATTTTTTAGTTGGTGTAGCTAATGCATATTTTTATACATTAGGAACAGAAGATTTAGTATTTCAATCAAAAACAATGACTGATACTGCTATTAACTTTAAAATTGCAAGCAGTAAAATAAATGGAGGGTATGGTAATAAACTACAATTTGTATATTTTCATACTCCTGAATTAGATTTAACACTTACAGATTCACAATTTAATCTAGGCATGTTAAGTGCAACATTAGGTTCTGGTATAAATACAGGAGATAATGTTTATGAGGAAGAAATTGTAACTTTAACTACTGGAGGAGTAGGAACAGTAAGTAATACTCCTGTAACAACAAATAATGGAACAACTATTTATGGATGGGTAACTGATTCAAATGGTAATGTTACAAAAATAACTTTTTCAGGCAACACTTTTACTCTTAATGGTGGTATTGCTGGTCAAGTTGTAACAGTAAGATATTATACTTTAAATAGTGGAGCATTAGCTATAGATGTTGATTCAGATTTTATACCTTCAATTGGTAAGTTAGTTATAGAGGCACAATTAGGAATGAGTTCTACTGACAATGCTTCAGATTCGACTATTGTAGGTACTGTAAATTTAATAGTCCCTCAATGTCAATTAGACGGAACTGCTAATATAACAATGAAATCTTCTGGTGTAAGTACAACTCCATTAAAGGGTATGGCATTATCTTCATATGATAGTGAATTAGGAAAAGAAATATATGCAAAAATACAACAAGTTGAAAATGGTGCAAATTGGTATGATAATGTTATAGCTTTGGCTATAACTAATAATGAAGTTAATTTAACTTCAACGAATACAACAGCAACATTAAATGTTATGGCAATTCCATCAACAGGATATGCGTTTAAAGTACCTGATTATTCAAAATTAACATTTACTACATCAGCAGCAGCAACTTGTACTGTAGATGGAACTGGAAAAATTACAGGAGTTGCAACAGGAAGTGCAGTTATTACTGTTGCATTAATTTCAAATAACACAATAACAGCGATAGCAGAAGTAATTGTAGCAATAATTGCATAAAAATATGGGTGTAGAAATACACCCCTCTTAATTTGGAATATTAAAGGTTTAGTATCCTTATAACATATGAAAGTAGAAAGTGAGATAATTAAAAATGGAAGATAATAAAGAGATAAAAAAAATAAAAGATAGCAAAGATAAAGCTACAGAACCAATAAAAGATGCAGAAGCAATACCAAGTTGTGAAGTTTGTCCAATAAATTATATTGATAATGTTAATCATATTGCATCTGTAAATTTTAAAAATTATGGAATCTTTATATCATTAACGGAAAATGTAAAATTAAATCCAAATGATAAAACAATTAAGGTATTCTACGAATCAGATATTGGAATGCCAAACTTTAAGTATTGGATAGAGGAAGAATAATTATATAAATAATTAATAAAATGAGAATTTTAAAAACTTTAAGGAGAAATTTATTATGGAAGATATAAATTTATTTCCATGTTATAGTTGGAATTTAGTACAGTTTCTTAAAATAAAAGGATTTAAATATAAACTTATAGGATTGCATCCTGATACTCATAGGAAATTTTGGGTTTATATTAGAACTGAACAATTTAATAAATTATTAGATGAATGGAAAGAGACTAACCCAAATTAGTTTCTTTTTATTTTGTTTAATTTTATATATTTTAAAAATTTATATTTAGAAAGAAGGAATTAATAAATGAGTGATAAGATTAGAAAAGTATTTTTAGATGAATTACCTAAAAGAGGTAAGTTAATCAATTGGAAAAAAAGTGTTGGATATAAAGTAAAATTTACTTATGAGGATATTGAAGGTGAAGTGGAGATAATTAAGTGTGAAGGTAATATTTTACATATTAAATATATGGGTACAGAAGTTTTTGAAATATTTACAGCGTCATTAAAAAAATGTCAATTAGGTGGATTATTAGGTAAAATAACTAATAAATTTAAAGTGGAAATAGGGCAAGTTTTTAAAGAAGATAAACGAGATTTGACTATTATAGATAAAAAATATATAAAAGACAAAAATAATAATCAAAATAAAAAATGGTACAAATATAAATGTAACGTCTGTGGATATGATGAAGGTTGGATTGATGAAAGTAGTTTATTAACGAAACAAATTGGATGTTCAGTTTGTGCAAATAGAACAGTAATCGAAGGAATAAATGATATACCAACAACTGCTCCATGGATGGTTAATTATTTCCAAGGCGGTTATAATGAAGCGAAATTGTATACTTGTTGTAGTGGTCAAAAAATTATACCTATTTGCCCTGATTGTGGTAGGGTTAAAGATAAAAAAATAACTATTAGTAATATTTATCAAACTAAATCAATTGGCTGTTCTTGTGGAGATGGGCAAAGTTATCCAAATAAATTTATGTATTCTTTGTTAGAACAATTAGAAATAGAGTTTTTAACAGAATATTCACCAAAATGGATAAAGCCTAAACGATATGATTTTTATTTTAAATTAAACAATAAAGAATATATCATAGAGATGGACGGTGGTTGGCATAATAAAGACAACAATAAAAGTGGGCAAACTAAAGAAGCTTCTAAAGGTATAGATGACTGTAAAGATAAATTAGCTGAAGAACACAATATTGAAATTATTAGAATCAATTGTGATTATAATTATATGAATAATAGATTTAAATACATAAAAAATAATATAATTAATAAATTACACGATATATTTGACTTGTCTATGATTAATTGGGGAAAAGTTGAAGAGTTTGCTTTAAGTAATCTTATTAAAAAAGTTTGTGATTATAAAAAGAATAATCCAGATTTAACAACTAGACAAATTGGGGAAGTTATTAAATTAGATAAAAAAACAATTAGAGAATATTTAAAACAAGGTACGAAACTGAATTGGTGTGAATATGATGCGGATGAAGAAAAATTAAAAAATGATAAAAAAGTTAGAAAAAGATGTTCGGAAGCTAATAAAATAAAAGTAATTTGTATGAATAATAATAAAATTTTTAATTCAATAAAAGAAGCTATGGAATATTATAAAATTAAAAGTAATCATATTACAGATTGTTGTAAAGGATATAGGAAATATTGTGGTATATGTCCAATTACAAAGAAAAATTTAACATGGATGTATTATAATGAATTTTTAAAATTAAATAATTAATAAAATAAGGAGATGATTTTTGATGAAAGGAATCGATATTAGTTCATATCAAGGTAATATAAATTTTCAAGCGGTAAAAGATTCAGGTATAGAGATAGTCTATATAAAAACTTCTGAGGGTATGACATGGCAATCAGATACATTTAGAAATTATTATAATCAAGCAAAAGCTGTAGGTTTGAAAGTTGGAGCATATCATTTTCTTCGTGCTAATGCAATGTCAAGTGAAGTTGATAATATGATTAGTATGATTAATGGGCTACAATTTGATTGTAAATATGCAATTGACTGTGAAGTAGCATTAAATCAATCAAAACAACAAATTACAAGTAATGTAAGGCAATTTTATGACATAATGAAATCTAAAGGATTAGAATGTGTTTTATATACTTATTCTAGTTTTTTAGAAGAAAACATAGATTATAGTCAATTAACAGATATTCCCATTTGGATTGCAAATTATTCATATGACCCAAAAGTAACTAATGAAATAGGATTTCAGTATTCAGAGAACGGTGCTGTACAAGGTATATCTGGGGATGTAGATTTAGATAATTTCTCAGATGGAATTTTAATAGGAAACAATTCAAATGTAATTCCTGTAACTCCAGTTAATCCTACTCCAAATATACAGCCTCAACCAATACAGTCAGACCCTAATGTAGTAAAATTACAACAAGCATTAAATAGGTTGTTAAATTGTAAATTAGAATGTGATGGTATTCAGGGTAGTCAGACTACTAATGCAGTTAAACAATTTCAAGGTATGGTAAGATTGACTCAAGATGGAATAGCAGGTTCACAAACATGGAATGCTATTAATCAAATATTTGCTAAACCATTATTGAAAGTAGGTTCAAAAGGAATTGTAGTTGAATTTGTTCAATATAGAACTGGCACAAACAATGATGGAGATTTTGGAAATGGTACAAAGCAAGCAGTTATAAATTATCAAAAAGCACATAATTTAAGTGCAGATGGGATAGTAGGAAATGCTACGTGGTCAAGTTTAATTGGATAAATAATTAATAATCATTGAATAATTTTTTTGGAGATGATGAAAATGCAAGTAATTATATTAGGAATTTTATTATTTTTATCGGTTGTATTAAATTCTTTTCTGTATTATAAAAAAGAATATTATATCAAAATGGTCATGGAATTGCAGAAAAGTTTAGTTGATAAAGAATTTGAGTGTGAGATTTACAAAAAGAAGATAAAGAAATAAAAAAGTAATAGGGAATGAAATAGATTACGCTTTAGAATTAATAATTAATAATGATATGATTTGTGTAGAAGAAACACCATTATATTAAATATGTATTAGGAGATGGATTAAATGGGAAAATTTAAGTATACTTTGAAAAAAGATGAGCCAGATGAACGTGACTATATGTTTTGTGAATTAATAAAAAGTGAGGAGTTACCAAAATCAGTAGATTTGCGTGATAAAATGCCACCAGTCTTTAATCAATTTAATGAAGGAAGTTGTACAGCTCAAGGTGGTACAGCAGATAGAATGTATATGATGGGAAACACAAAAGATTTATCCAGACAATTCTTGTATAATGTAGAAAGAATTATAGATGGAACTTTCCCAGAAGATGATGGAAGTCAAATTAGAACTATATGCAAAGCATTAAATCAGTATGGTATATGTGAAGAATCTTATTTACCTTATGGTGAAGATAATATTGGAGTAACTCCTAGTGCTGATGCTTATAAAAATGCAGAAAATTATAAAATTTCTAGTTATCATCGTTGTACGAGTATTTCTGATATGAAAACTGCATTAGCACAAGGTCACTGCATCCTCATTGGTATAACTGTATACTCTAGTTTTGAAGAAAATGTTGGAGATGACGGGAAAATTTCAATGCCAAACGTTAATACAGAACAAGTTATGGGTGGGCATTGTACTTTACTTGTAGGATATGAAGATAATACTGAAGCTGAAGAATGTGGGGTTATTGAAAATATTATTAATAATATTTTTGGTAAAAAATCTGAAGGAAATTTTATATTGAGAAATTCTTGGTCGGGAAATTCTACTTCTGAAGGCGGTTGGGGAGACCACGGTTATGGATATTTACCATATGAAGTATTGGAAAAAATTATTCAAGATGCATGGGTAATAATTAAATAATTAATTGATGGAGGTCATCAATATGACTAATATGAAAGAAAAGAATAAAAAACAAGTGCCAGTATTTCACAATAAATGTGCAGGATATTTAATGTGTAAAGGATTTGTGCTTCAAGGAATGGATAAATCACGAAATAGTGGTGATAGAAAATTAAATATTTACTATTTTAATGATAGTGAACAACTTCAAAATGCAATTAATGAATATAAAGAACTACAAATCAAGTAGTTCTTTTTTATTTATATAAAATCTTCAAAATGAAAGGATGATTTAAGTTATGACAAGTGGAAAAACATTAAAATACGAACAAATTAAAAATTTTATCGAAGTAGAAAGTCAAAGTGGTTGTAAATTAATTACAACAAAACAAGAGTTTGAAAAGAAAATACAAAACAAAAAAGGTTCTTTGGTCTTATTAAAAATACAATGTAGATGTGATAATAAAAATATATTTTATAAAAATTATAATAAATTTAAGTCAGCAAATCAAAGGCAATGTTATGATTGTATGTGCAAAAATAAAGCATACAAACGTAAAATTGATGGAAATATTGTATATCAAGCATTTATAAATAATGATTTTACACCATTATTCAAACCAGCAGACTATAAAAATAGTACACAAAAATTACCATATATTTGTAATAAACACAAAGATAGAGATGTTCAATATATTTCATATACCTGTGTGAGAAGAGGACAAGGATGTTATCAGTGTGGTAGAGATAAAGGAAAAGGAAGTAATCATTATGCATGGAAGGATGGAGTATCATCTATTAATGAATATTTAAGAAGACATTTAATAACGTGGAAAAAGGATAGCATGAAATTCAATAATTTTAAATGCGTTATAACTCAAACAAGATTTGATGAAATTCATCATATTTATTCGTACGAGTCTATAGTTAAAAAAATATTTAATACTGATACTATCCCAATAAATCCAGTAAATGAATATTCTGAGGAAGAATTAAAATCTATTGAACAAAAATGTATTCAATTACATTATGATTATGGGTTTGGAATATGTTTGCAAAATGATATACATAAACTTTATCACAAAGAATATGGTGAAGGAAATAACACTCCACAACAATTTTTATCCTTTGTTCAACGTTTAGAAGCACATGAATTTGACGATTACTTAAAAGAGAATAACCTAACATTAAATATAAATTATGACATATTAGAAAAATTACTTAATCAATTTGGATTATCATATCCAATAAAGCAATTAATAAAATAAAAAATAAATAGTCCACTGGACTTAAAACAAAAAGGAGAAATGAATATTATGGAACAACAAATTTTAAAAGCATTAGAAATTTTGGTATCAATTGCTATAACAGGTGGAGTTGCGTTTGTATCACCATACGCAATTAAAGTATTAAAAGCAATCGAAGCGAAGGCAATTTCTGAATTAGGATTAGCACAAGAAACTGAAATTAAAAATTACATTATGATAGCAGTAAAATATGTAGCACAAAAGGAAATTACATTAACAAATGAACAAAAACTAGCTAAAGCATTATCGATGGTAGAAGCAAAATTTGGGGTAAATATAATTAGTGAATCTGACATATTAGTATTAATTGAATCAGCAGTAAAAGATTTAAATATTGCACAAGGTCAAACAACAAATGTAGTAGCTAAATAATCAAAACCAAACTAAAAAAATTAAAAATAGAGAATAGCATAAATATAGAAAAATCTATAAAATGTTGTTCTTTATTTTTTTACACAAAAACCAAATAAAATCGAAATTTTAACGTAAAATAAAAGTTCAAAAATCTAGTAAATAAGTCATTATTAAAGGACGATGAAAATAATGTATAGTAAAAATTTTAATATAAATTTAAATATATTAAGTGTCAGATTTGATTCTGATTTCAAAGTAATTGACATTATAAGATTTTCAGAAGAAATAAAACAATATAATAATATAACAATTAAAATGGATTTATCGAATTTAAAAACATATCAAAATTATTGTGCAATTTTAGAAATTATACAAGAATTTATTATTAAAAACATCAAAATAGAAAATAATTATAATCATAATGATTATAAATTAATAATATATGTAACAGAAGAAATATATTCTGTAATTTTAAAAAAATGTAAAAAGGAAATTATGCTATATTTGCAATTAATAAAATAAGGGGGTATTTAAATGTCAAATTTAAGACATTTTGGATTTATAAGTTATACTCAATATGATGGAACTTCAAATGGATTAATTCCTTATTATACAACAGGAACAAATGAAATAATTCAATTTAAAGATAAAGAAGGTAACGTAAGAGAATTAAATTCGTTATTTATAAATGCACCTGATTCAGATTTATATATAATAATAAATCCATTAGATGATTTAAATAATAACCAAATATTATACATACCTTCTGGTGAAAGTTTTGTATATGATTATAGAAGATTAAGTTCTATTCAAATAATAGGAAATGGATTACATATAAGATATTATGGAAATTGGGAATAATTAATAATTGAATGGTAGGTGAATTGAACAATGCCAATAAAAATGATACCGAATACAGCAGACGTTAGTCAGTTTACAGCAAGATTAACACAAGACGAAGCAAACATATCAGCATTACAACAAACGATATCATCTGGAGTTATTCCAAAAGGTGATTATAATACTTATGCTGATATGTTATCAGCGTTGCCTAATCCATCAAATGGGTGGATTGTTATTATTAAAGATGATGAAACAAAACAAAATGCACAAAACACAATGTATATGTATTACAATGGAGAATGGTATTACATGGGAAGTGTTGATACTGTAAATGATGCTTCTACTAGTGTAAAAGGAATATTAAAATTAGATGGGGATTTGACAGGTACGGCAGATACTCCACAATTAACAAATGTTTTATCAAATGCAGGAATTTATAATATAGCAAATAATAGTTTAACATTTGATAATAAAGGTAGATGTATTGCGATAAATGTAAGCACATCATATGAATGGACATTCATTAGTAAAGCAAATGAAAGAACTTTAGTAACAAATACATTTACCGTTCCTAATTATGATATACAAAATAGTCAAATATGGTTTATTTGGAATGGAAATTTTTTAATTGAAAATGAATATTGGACAAGAATTAATTCAACAACTATTAATACATTGTTTGATGTTCAAATATCAGATGATGTAGAAATAATAAATATAAAAAATTTTGGTAGTTTAAATATAAGTAATATCATGAATGACAATGCAATTAGTACATCTACTACGTATTCAAGTAGTAAAATTAACAATACATATGTAAATATCAACAATAATATAATTCCACTTATTGATAATGTAAATAATATTGGTTCAGGGAGTTATAGGTATAATACTGCATATTTTGGAACAAGTCCAATAGTTGGGTCAGATAAAAGAATTAAAAGAAATATTGAAGAATGTGATTTGGGATTAAATTTTATAAATTCGATAAAACCTAAGAAATATCAGTTAATAGATGGGAAAAGGATGCATTATGGATTAATAGCAGACCAAGTAAAAGAAGTTTTAAATGAAAAAGATTTTGCAGGATACATAAAAAGTAATGATAACGAAGAAAAGCTTCAATTTTTAAGATATGAAGAATTTATTAGTCCTATAATAAAATCTATTCAAGAATTAGATAAGAAATATATAGATAAACATGAAGAAAAAGACAAAGTTATAATAGAATTAAAAAATAGAATTGAATATTTAGAATTGTCAATATTTCAAAGAATAAAATTATGGTTTAAATACAAATTTAGCAAAAATAAATAACAAAAGGGAGTTGATAAAAATGGCAACACCTTATTCAAATAATACGATATCGTCTAGTAAAGATTCTATATATTATCAAGGTATAATATTAGGTGTATATAATGATAATACAACATTGACTATTAATGATGGAGATAAAGTTTTAGTTGGTAGCAATCCTATTAATGATTTTTCTGGATATGCAAATTACATAGCTATATATAGTAAATATATAACACCATCATGGACATTTATACAATTACAAAACGGTATGGAATTTTTTAATCAACAAACACAAAAAAAATATATTTATCAAAATAATCAATTAAATGAAACTAGTACAGGAGCAAATACTTTTTCAAACTTAACTCCTATGTATATTACATTAGGTGGATATGAAAACGGAACTACTTTTAATAATCAAACAATGCAACAAATGTGGGATGGATTATTGTATCCTTATGTATCTCCAATAATTTCATTATCTTCAAGTCCGAATGGTGAATATTTAGAAAATGGAACAAATATAACAAACATACAATTAACAGTAAGCATAACTAAAAAATCGAATAATATAATAAAAGTAGAATATTATAAAAATGGTAATTTATTATATATAGATTCTAGTCCTAATGCAAGTGGTGGTAGTGATACGTATAAAGACATTAGTACAATTAACTCTACAACGAGTTATTATGCAAAAGTATATGATGATAAACCTAATAATATAAATACAAATATAATATCTTTTAATTTTATATATCCAATGTATATAGGTAGTTTAACTACAGCTACACCCACTCAAAATGACGTAACATCAATGACAAAATTGGTAGTGCCAAAAGGAAATCAAAGTTTTAATTATACTATTAATAATAGTTATTTCTGTTTTGCTTTTCCTACTAATTATGCAAGTAATTTAAGCAGTATAAAAGACCCCAATAACTTTGAAATAATATCGACATTTAATATTACTACTTCTAATTTTACAATGTTAGATGGTACTAGTCAAAATTATACTATATATACTAGTCAACTACCAACAACACAAACAAATTTTAATGTAACATATATATTCTAAGAAATACAAAAGAAAGGGGGAATTCTCCTATGTCTGGCATATCAATTTCTAGTGGATTTCAACTTAATTCACAACAATGTTTAGATTTACGTCTACTTGTAAATACATATAATGATATGACTAATATCCCAACTATACAACGTTATCAAGGTATGATTGTATTTGTTATAGCTGATAATAAATATTACAAATTAGACCCAACAGATATGATAACATGGACAGAATTTGGAAGTAATAGTAGTTCAGCAAATGGATTACTTATAGAATGGGTGAGTGGTAGTAATTGGGAGCAAAATCAAGGTGTAACATACAATGGAATGTTATATAAAACATTAAATACAATAACTAATAGTACAGTTGCCCCAAATTTAGATACCACAAATTTTTTATTATTAAATAATTTTTCAAATAAATTAGATAAAATAATTTCACCAATAGCAGGAGATATAATTATTGCTAATTCCGATGGTACTTTAAAAGATAGTGGAACTAATTTAAATAATTTTGTTACAATAACACAATATAATCAAAATAATGGTAATATTGCATATTTAAACGGTACAAATGTATTTATTCAAAATAATAATTTTACAAATGGACTTCAATTAAATGGTAGACCAGTATTGAATGATAATAATGCTGTAAGGTTATATAATAAAACAATAAATAAAGCTGATGGTAACATTATTACTATAGATGAATCAGATGTCAATGGATTAACTACAGATTTAGGTAACATAACTAGCAACATTACTAATTTGGCATCAAACATTACTAATTTTGAGGATAAATTTAATTTATCAACAGCAAATGAGGGTCAAGTTTTATTGTATAGTTCAAATGGAAAATATCAACCTACAACAATAAATGAATTTGATTATGTAGCTAGTACGGAATCAAATTTAGCTACAATAGCAACAAGTCCTACCGATGGACAACGAGCATTTATTGACAATTATGCTAATACAGGACAGTGTACTGTTGCAGTATATTCTTTAGCAGATAATAGTTGGCATTATGGTGTTGGTAGTTCATCATATACATTACCAGTTGCTAGCATAACTATATTAGGTGGGGTTAAACAAGGTAGCAATACTACAATAGCAAGTGATGGAACAATTACCGCTAATTCAGATAATTTAAAAATGGATAAGATAACCAATCCAATAATAAATGATATACTTACTATGGATAAGAATGGTAATGCTATCGATAGTGGATTTGCTATAACTGGAACTGCTACTACGACTGAACAAAAAAATGTAATTAATATGATAAATGAATTAGTCATAGATTTAGGGAATAAACAAAATAGTTTAGGATATATATCTGAAAATATAGCTAATAAAAATCAAAATAATGGATATGCAGGATTAGATAGTAGTGGAAAAATTGCATTATCACAAATTCCAAGTGGAATAGGAACAGGTGATATGCTAAAAAGTATATATGATACAAATAACAATGGTATTGTTGATAATTCAGAAGCGTTAGGTGGAAATTTACCATCATATTATGCACCAATTAATTCACCTGTATTTACAGGAACTCCACAGTCAGTAACACCATCTACTAATGATAATAGTGCAAACATAGCTACAACAGCATATGTTCAAAATCAAGGATATGCAAATGCTAATAGTATTCCAACAAAAATTAGTCAATTAACTAATGATAGTAATTTTGTTAAAATTAATGATAGTGGTGTAGTAGGAGACACAACAGATACATATTCTATTGATAAAATAATAAATTTATTAAATAAAAAACAAAATGAAATTTATCTACAAAATTCACAACCAACATCGCCAAATATAAATGACATTTGGATAGATAACACCAATGTTCCTTATATAATGAATATTTATAATGGAACTACTTTTATTGAAGTAGGAGGAACTAGTGGTAGTGGAACGTCAATTTTTGATTGGGTTAGTGGAGCAAGTTATACTGCAAAAAATTCATTAGTTATATATAATAATAATATTTATCAATGTATAACTTCTAATTCTGATACAACATGGACTAGTAGTAATTGGAAATTAATATCGAGTGGTAGTATAAGTATAAATGATACTACTTCTTCAACAACTTCTGTATATTCTAGTAGTTATAGTGATAATATATATGCTACAAAAAATAGTTTGGCTAAAGTGGCTACAAGTGGACAATATTCAGATTTATTAGGAACACCTACTATTCCTACTGTACCTAATAATATAACAACACAAGGAAATACTTTTAACGGTGCTAATGAATTAGTTCAATTAGATTCTACGGGTAAACTTCCTTCAATTGATGGTAGTAATTTGACAAATTTACCTTCAGGGGCAACAATTAACGATACTACTGCTTCAAACACAACCACTTACTCTAGTGTAAAAATTAATAGTTTAATTCCAACAACAACAGATAATTTAGCAGAAGGAACAACAAATAAATATTTTACTAATGCTAGAGTTATTAATGCAATAAGTGGAGTAACTCCAATTACTGTATCAGCATCAACAGGTGCTATTAGTATTTCTCAAGCAACAAATAGTGTTAGTGGATATTTAAGTAATACTGATTGGAGTAATTTTAATAATAAAGAGAATGCATTTTATGTATCTTCTACACAACCGACAGGAACAATAGTTAACAATGCAAAATGGATTAATACTTTAAATCAACCATATACAATGTCTGTATATAATACTTCAACATCTACATGGATTCCTGTATCTTATAGTAGTGGAACAATTAATATAAATTATATAGTAGAACAGTGGTAATTAAAGAAGAAAGGAGATAAAAATATGGCAACAACAAATAATGTTTCATTTTATAAGTATTTAGAATCAAATGTGCCAGCAGATGGTACTTGTGTTCCTGGTTCTTTAATTGCAACAGAAGAAGGGAATTTATATGTTGTAAATACAAGTAGTAATAAAGTAAAAATATCGGATTTGATTTTTGTAACTTCATTACCAACAACAGGATTACCTAATAAAGTATATATTTTAGATGAAAATGATACAGTAACATCTAATTATTATGATACAACGTATGGATGGATAAAAATAAATCAAAACGAACAAATTCTTGTACAATCTACTGCTCCAACAAGTACATATACTATTTGGTTGGATAATTCCTCTTTAACAAAACCAATAATGAAATGGTATAATGGCACTTCTTGGATTGCTTTAACAGGTTCGGATAATTCAAAAATGGATAAAATAACCAATCCAGTTATTAATGATTTATTGGGTATGGATAATACAGGTAATGCAATAGATAGTGGAATATTATCTACAAATGTTGTTACATTAAATGGGACTCAAACATTAAATAATAAAACATTTGTAGATACAACAACATTAATAGAAAATGGAACGGATAATACAAAAAAATTTATATTAGATGGGAGTAATATTTCTACAGGGACAACAAGGACATTAACAATACCTGATAAAAATGGAACTATTGCCATGATTAGTGATATTCCAACTAATATAGTACCAGATGCAACAACATCTTCAACGGGTATAATACAATTATCTGGAGATTTAAGTGGTTCGGCTACATCTCCTGTGGTTCATGGTATCCAATCAATTCCTATAGATAATACAAATTTAGGGAATGGTAGAACTTTTATTTATAATAGTAGTACAAAAACAATTCAATGGGGAAGTTTAAATGTTGCAGGAGTTATAGGAAGCACTAGTATTATACAACCTAATGGCATACCATTTTCAATAGCACAAGGGCAAGAAATTATAATTAATCATCCTGCTGTAAGTAATTATAATATTATGATTCAAATATTAGAAGAGATACAGGGGAGTAGTATTTCTGATGTAAGTAATAATTTTAATAATCCAATTAATTATACTCAATATGATAACAATACTACAATTGGAAATGGAACGTTATCTTTAATAGGTGGAGGAAATGATGCTAATACAAAATTATTATTACATATGGATAATAATTTTACAGATTCAAGTGCAAGTAATATAACATGTACACCTTCAAGTGTTGGTTTCAGTAATTCAATATATAAATTTGGTGGTTATAGTGCTTATTTTAATGGTGGATATTTAGTATCAGTAGTTTCTTTAGTTGGATATCCTTCTTACACATTAGATTTTGATGTATATATGACAGGTAATACAGGTGGATACACATTTTTTACCGCAAATTCAGCAGGGGCAATATCAGGTGTTTCTACAACAACAAGTTTTGGATATTATAATGGTGCATTTGTAATCATAGGAAATGGTAGTGGAATAAGTAATTTATGTAATTATTCGTTAAACATTAATACTTGGTATCATGTTGCTTATGAATATGATGGTACTAATACTTATATATATGTTGATGGTACATTGATTTTTACAGGTGCGGGAACTTATATACAAAGTTATTTATGTGAATTAGGTTTAGATTATTATAGTAGATATCCTTTATATGGATATCTAGATGAATTTAGAGTGTCAAATAAAATTAGATGGACATCTAATTTTACACCTCAAACTTTAGCTTATGGAACATATCCAACATCGACATTAAGTATTGTAAATTCTAAAATAGGTTTTGCTTTATCTAATGTTTCAGAAATCAATAGTATATCTTCAACAGTATCAACGCCAACAAATTCATCTATAAAATGGCTTGTATCTTTTGATAATAGACAAAATTGGTTAAGTTATAATGCAACTACAGGTTTTGCAATACAAAGTGCAAACAGTAGCTTATTAACATCAAGTTCATTTAATACAAGTAATATATATTCTGATTTTGAAACTTATTTTACAAATTTAACTATGACAAAATTAACTAGTGATTTAAGTGCTTTAAGTATATCTCCAACACAATTAGATTTTGCATGGTTATTAAATACAACAAATACCAATGTAACACCTAGCATTAATGTAATTACGATAAATTATAATACATTGTCACATTATGAGTTGGCTATAGGTGGTAAATATAATTCTAATTATGCAGATTATGGAGTAAAAGTATGTGTATCAAATACTACATCAACAATTAAAAAAATTAGTTCTGGAGCAGCAAATATAATACCGAATGTAGTCATTGGAAGTTAGGAAGTGGATAATAATTTATGATAGGATATTTATATGATTCAAATACAAATGTAATAATTAGTAAAATTGTTGGGAATGTGATTACATATGATAATAAAATAATTGGTATAGCTAATTTTATGAAGTATTATATTACTTCAAATAATTCATTAAATGTGGGAAATATATTTGATAATAATTTAATATTAGACGATTTAAAAACTGAGAAAATTAATAAAATAAGAACTAATTATAATATAGCAATAACAGGTACATTTATGTCAACTATTAGTGGTGAAAGTAAAAATTTTAGTTATTCAACAGAAGCACAAAAAGATTTTAATGATATATTTTTATTAAAATCTTTAAATTCATTACAATATCCAGAAACAATATTCACTGTAGATTTTGAACCTATTCAAATTAATAGTGATTCACAGTTAATTCAATTAGTTAATGATATAAAAAATTTTAAACAAACTTTAATTACAAAACAATATACATATATTTCTCAAGTGAATGCTTGTACAACGGAAGACCAAATAAATGCAATTAATATAGAATTTTAGAGAGGATTTATTATGAATATAAAAAATAAAATAATTCATTTTCTAGTATTTGGTATGATGTATATAAATGTAGAAGTTTTTGACAGAGCATTACATGGTGATATGATAAACTTTAAAGGAATTAGTAAATATTCAATAATGGGATATAGCACTTTATGGATGTTTATTGTCGGAGGAGTATGTGGAATTTTAATCGGTGGTTTAAATAATTATCCTAAATATTATAAATTAAAATTATGGCAACAAGTATTAATAGGAGGTACAATTATTACATTAATTGAATTTTTTACTGGTTGCTTTTTTAATCTATATTTGAAATTACATCTGTGGGATTATAGTATTGACCACAAATATCAATTTATGGGACAAATATGTTTAGTGAATTGTATATTTTGGTATCTAATTATAATTGTAATTATTTGGTTGGATGATGCCTTGAGTTGTTATTTTTATGAAGCTAAAAAACCTGATAGTTTATGGAGTTATATTATAAAATTAATCACATTGCAGTGAAAAGTAAGTAAATAAAATACTGATTTTAAAGGATTATTCATTAATGATTTATCAATGAATAATCCAATTTATTGATAAATTAATATTATATATAGTAAATAATTAATAAATTAAAAATTAAATTATAAAAGATTATTAAGAAAATTAAAAGTGGTGTCTTTATTTGATGCTACTTTTTAATATAATTTGTGAAATAAATATAAAATGATTAAATAATTAAAGAAGAGAAGGAGAGATTTTTATGGAAAAATTTAAAATGAGTCAATTTGCAAAAGGTGGTAAAAAACTAATATTTAAAGCTGGTAAAAGTGAATTCATTGAAATTAATAATGAATTAGTTGGCGAAATTAACTTTTATAAATTAGATTCAGAAAAAATGTTAGAGATAACTAAAAGTATTACAAAAAAAGATGGAATAGATTTTCTTTATGATTTAATTCCATATGTTTGTGATATTGAATTAGATGTTAATAAAGAAACCTTTGGAAAATGGGCACAATATCCACCAAGAAAAGAATTTGTAGATTTTATAGATGGTGTTTTTAGTTTAGTATCTGATTTTAATGATATAACAGAAACAGTACAAAAGCAAAATGAAATAACAAATAAAATGAATGAAAAAATAAAAAATATTCCGATAATCGAAAATAAAAAAGTTAAATCCAAGGAAGAATTATTAGATGATTTAATGAAAGAATTATTTGCTGTTAAAGATAATATAGAAAAGAGAGATGAAATATTACATAAAATTAATAAATTAAAAGAAGAAAAATAAGGTTGTGTTATTAAATGGATGAATTTGATATGGAGTTTTTTAATGAAATAGTACAAGAAACAACACAAGAATATTTAGAAATGGTACAAGATGATTGTAAAGAAATGTTTATATCTGCTTTAGAGACAGAATTGTATGATGTGTATACACCACGAGTTTATGACAGGACAGGAGCATTGAAAAATAATGTGACAACTAGAATAATTGATAATGCATTATTTGTTTGGGTAGATATAAATGAAGGGATTTATCATAGTGTAGTTACTGGTGAAGATGTGAGTCCACATGTAGCAGATTGGGTAATGGTTACAGGACATAATGATAATAACAGTATACAAAATTTATACCACCATTATCAAGCACGTAGTGTTTTAGAAACTGTACAAAAAAACATAGAAAATGAATTAGGTTTAAGTGTTCAAATTATAACCAATGAAAATATAGGATATTAAGTTTAATAAAAATTAATAAAAAATTTAGAGAGTGTTTATATTGCTCTCTTTTTTATAGAAAGGAGTGAATTATATAAATGGCTCAAATTAAAGCAACGTTAAGTCAAGACCAAATAAATAATATATTAAAACAAGTTCAAGATTTAATTGCAAAAATTGAAGAAACTCCACCAGAAATAAAACCGAATCTTGATACTTCTACTATAACTAAAGAAATTGAAGATATAAAAAATCAAATTAATGGAGTTAGTGAAAGCGTAAAACCAATTGAATTTACAGTAGATACACAAACAACAAAGGAACAATTTGATAGCGTTAAAGGCGATTTTAGTCAAGTTATTGAAGAATTAAATAAAATTGGAACGATTACAGATATCACAACAAAATTTAAAAATGGTAATTTAGATTCGTTTATTGTTCAACTACAAGAAGTTGAAGGATTGATGGATAAAATTTCTTTAAAAACGACAGGTTATACTGAGGGTAAAAATTATGAACAAATTCCTACAAATGATTTTAATATTTCAAGTATAACTGAGTATGATAATAGAGTAAAAATAGCCAATCAAGCGTTACAAGAATCTTTAACTTTATTAAAGCAATATTATGATTTAGAAGAAGATATAATTACAGCTAAACAAAAGGAAAAGGATGCAACCGTTGAGGTATTATCTGCACAACAAGAAGAAATTCAATCATTATTAAATTCATCATTAGGTAATTTGAATGACAGTAGTATTGATACTTTTTCTGAAAAAGTTAAAACTTTACAAAATAATTTAAAATTAACATGGGCGAATATAGCTGATTCAGAAGCTAAATCATTACAACAAGCACAAGATAGTTTGGATAATTTTGTAGATAAAACCAATAATACTCTTAATAGATTAGGTAATAGAACAATCACTGCAAAATTTGATACTTCTACTATTACTGACGGGATAACTAAAATACAAGAGGAATTAAATAGTTTAAATGCAAATGAATTTAATTCAAATATAACAGCAAAAATAACTAATTCAGTAAGAGAATTAGAAACTCAATTTGGTGAATTAAAAGCACAGGCTAATAGTGTAGGTGGTGCTTTTACCGATATGGTAGGAAATATTGGGAAATTTGCTAGTTGGATGGCAAGTGCTACTATAATGATGCAAAGTATTAATTTACTAAAGCAAATGGCAACCGATGTCACAAGTTTAGATAGTCAATTAACTCAATTATCTTATACTTCAAATCAATCAACAGAAGAATTAAAGAATTTTACAGAATCACAAATTCAAGCTGCTGCTGCTATAGGTGGAACTGCTCAACAAGCAACTGAAGCAGCTAAAATATTTACATATTATGGGGCTTCTCAACAAGATATAGCAAAAAATACACAGGCAGCAATAGCTTTGAGTAATATTTCTGGACAAGACATTCAAACAGTAGCTTCACAACTGCAAGCTGCAACAAATCAGTTCGATGCAATGAGTGGAAAGACAGCAGATGTTGCTAATAGTTACGCTTCGGTAGCTTCTCATATGTCAATGGACTTCCAAACTTCAGTGCAGAACATTTCTGAAGCGGTAAAAACTGCTGGTTCAGCAATGAATGAGGCGGGAATGAGTTAACAAAATAGCTCCCTTATACAGTGATGTATATTGAATAATCGTTTAAATTGCGGGGAAGTTCTTAGAGCCTTAATTACTAAATTATCATGGTGACATAGATAATGGGTGGGGTAATTAGCCACGTACAGTAAAAAGATTAAGGATTGGATAATCACGCAGCGAAGTCTCTTTTAAAGAGAAACGTTCAACGACTATAATAACGAAGTCCTACAATTAAATAGGATTATGGTATAGTCTACTCCCAAGAAGATAATTAAAAATTATTTTCTTAATAAATATCAGGAAACTGAGGGTATAAAGGTTTCAACAATATATTGGATTAATAGTTAGTCCCCTATATCAGTAATGATATTTGAAAATGTGTGTGAACCAATAGAGTTGGGTGTATAATCAACGAATAAGTAATATTAGGAAATGAATATGAATGATTATGCTAACAGGGAAGGCTAAAGCCATTTAGGTATGCTAATCCTGTGCCAAGCTTGAATAGAAATATTCTTGAAGGTTAAACGACTATCCCAAAGGTGATGAAATTTCACAATAGGAGTAGGGCTGTAGCGATACAGTAGGTGAAAATCCTTTAAATCGAAGTGCCACATTGCCTTAATTAAGGTAAATGATATAGTCTATTCCGACATTTGAAATAAAATGTGTTAAAATATTGCGAAAGCAACGGTGTGAAAGGGATTGGAGCAGCAGAAGAAAAGACACAAATTTCAGGTAACACATTAGCAAATGCCATGAAAACAATTGGTGCTAGAGTTACACAAGTAAAAACAGATAATTTACAACCTACAACAAGAGAAATGGCAAATGCTGAGAAAGCAATGAATGCTGTAGGAATTAGCATAAGAGATACACATGGCGAATTATTACCATTACAAGATGATTTGACAGCATTAGCACAAAAATGGGGAACACTCGATTCAGTGCAAAAAAGTAACCTATCATATTATATAGCAGGTACTAGGCAAGTAAGTATTCTTGAAGGTTTGATGGGGTCTTACGCACAATCTGTAGACTTAACAAATGATGCAATAAATAATAATAATCAAGCAATGAAAGATAATGCAAATTTCACTGATAGTTTTACTGGAAGATTAAATACATTACAAACTACATTTGAATTATTTGCTACGCAAACATTAAATGGAGATTGGTTTAAAAATGGAGTAACTGGATTAACTGATTTATTATATGGAATAAAAGATTTAATAACCAATACTCCTTTATTAACAGTTGCAATGTTAGCTTTATTTGCTTCGCTAGAAAAAGTCGCATTGGCACAAAATTTCTTATGGATAAATTCAATTAAAACAGGAATTACGGGTTTAATTACATCTATAGGAGAGTTAAGTGTGGCATTTACTGCTGATGCAGAAGAAATGGGAGTAATGGCTACAGCAACAGGACTTTTAACAGTTGGAATAGAATCTTTAGCTACTGCTGCTGGCTCGGCAATTATAGCAATGGCTACAAATCCTTTAACATGGATAGCAGTTGCGATTGGTGGAGTTGCTGCATTAACAAATGCTTGGCAACAACAACAACAAACATTGCAAACGTTAAAACAAACTTATAATGATTATTCTAATGCAATAAAAAAAGATGATATGTCTGGTTTACAAACTTCTGTAACTGAAATGAAACAAGAACAAAGTAATTTAAATAATCTTTTTTCTTCCTCTGTTAAGGAAGGTTTATCTAGTAATCCAATAGATATGATAAAATCATTCATGGATAAAAATTCATATGATAGTCAAATTCAAGAATTAAATAATCTTGGTTTAACATATGATACCACAACTGGAAAGATAAAACAATTGCAATCTGCTCAAAACGAATTATCTGGTAATGATAAATTAACACAAGCATTAAGAGAAATATCTAATAATTCTGATGTTGCAGGTAGTTCAATTGGTAAACTTATCACAAGTTATATTAATTTAGCACAACAATCTGATAAAAGTTCTACAGAACAAAAACAACAAACAGATTATGCAAATCAATTAAAACAACAATTTAGTGATTTAACATTAGAAACAGATAAAAATGGAAATACAATAATAAAAAATACAGATGCTTTAGAAGCACATGCAGGTGAATTAGTAAGTAACACAAGTGATTTACAAAAATACTCATCAGTTACTCAATCTGCCACACAATCACAAGATAATTTAACTAAATCTTTAACAACTGCAACATCTACAATTAAAGATTATAGTAAATATATAAAAGATATGGATAGTAATAGCGGAACATTAAGTGCTACTAATGTACAAGATATTTTAAAAAATCATCAAGAATTAATTCCGTATTTAAGCAATGAAAAAGAATTATATCAACAAATTCAACAAGCTATATCTAATGAGACACAATCAGCACAAAATGATTATAAACAACTTCTTGAAACATCTGCTGATTATTATAATGTTAATATTAGAAATAATGCTACTATGATTAATGAATTTAAAAAACAGTATGGAGTAGATTTAAGTTCATATAATACATTAGCCGATGCTAAACAAGCAATTCAATCACAATTACATGCCAATTTATCAAAAGCAGAATCAGATTATGCAAAAGCACAGGCAGAAGTAAATAAAGCACAAGCAGCTGAACAAGCTTTAGAGTCAGCACAAGCAATAAAAAATACATTTCAATCAGTTTTACCTGGTGTTATAAATGATGCAGTAGGTGGTCTTACTAATAATGTATATAATACATTAAAATCAGGTGCAGATAAAAATTTAGCAAAAGCAAAAACAGATGAACAAAATGCATTAAATACACTAAATACAGATAAATCAGCGGATGACTTAAAAACACAACAAGCTTTAGCAGATTTAGAAAAACCAATAAATACTTCAAGTTCACAAATAATAAGTGATATGGCTAGTTCAAGTGAAGGTACAGATAGTACATCAGGTACTAAAACTGCTAATACTAAAGCTATAGATGCACAAATAAAAGCGTTAGAAGAAGCAAAAACTGCTTATAATACTTCAGCAGATAATGCATATAAAGTTGAAAAACAGCAAGAAAATGCAATAATAAAAGGTTATCAAGACCAACTATCAGCTTTACAACAAAAAAATACATTACAAAGTGATAATAATGAGTTATTAAAAGACCAAAATGCTTTAATAAAAGACCAACAATCTTTACAAAATGCAATAAATGATAAATCTGTTAGAGTGTTTGAAGATGGACAATGGCAATGGGCAAGTAACCAAACTAAAGTACAACAAGCTATGGATACTTTAAGCCAAGCACAAGATACTTTAAATACAAAACAAGCAGATATAGCAGAAAAAGCACAAGAAAACACATTAAAAGCTGAAATAAAAACCGAACAAGATAAAGAATCGGCATATCAAACAAATTATCAAAATAACAAAAATGCAACTGACCAAAATTACCAATCACAAGAAGATGTTTTAAATGATAGAAAAGAACAATTACAAGGATATGCGGTAGGAACAGATAATGCAACAACGGGTATACATCCTGTATCAGAGAATGGTATGGAATTAGTAATTGGTAATCAACTAAAAGATTTTCAAGGTGGCGAACAAGTATTAAATAATACTGATACT
>JAEHJW020005022.1_pt1 | contig 84883 bp, 93 predicted proteins | sample 9271431 | NCBI WGS metagenome assembly JAEHJW02
AGGGCCCTCTAACGGCCAGTATCAAGTGCGTCGGCCAGTGAGTTGAGCCACAGCTCTTTTGCCACCAACGGAGGCAGACACAACACAGGGAATGCTGGAGTTTTGACCTGGCTGTCTGCACGCCACCGTCCTTGCGACGGTAGCAGGGCCCATGCCTCCTCGCGCAAAGCCAGCAGGTCTGCCTGGTGAACGAGCTTTCTCTCAGCGGCGTTCGGACAAGGAACCTGCAGGCGCGTGTAGATGGCGCGCAGCGTGCGGTCTTCCATACCCGCAAAGCCGTACAGCCAGCGTTTGACAGGCGTTACGACATCGCCGACATACGCCTCGGCTGCGTCGTGTAGTAGCCCGTGGACACATAACTCTGTCGGTAGGTGGCGCGCCACTCGGACACAGTGCTCGGCCACGGAATAGAACGCCCGCACGTGTCCGTTGAACCGGCATTGCATGGATAGCGCGTGCGCTATATCCATCGTGTCGATGGTTGCGGGGTCCGGGTGCCGCACATCGACGTAACGACCGGAACACGTCTCAATAGTCGACCCATCACGACACCGTCTAATCTTATCGAAGATAAACATGGCTAATAGCCCTCCAATCCCCTGGAAGGCTATTAGGCCCTGCTGAAATTTGGCCCCTACCAGGACGGTAGTAGAGGTGGGTGGACTCAGTGTTTGGACTGCTGGTAAACCCGAGTGATTTCGCTTGCCAAACGGTCCGCTAGCGCCTCTATGCTGGTCTCGTATGCTGGCAAAAACACGTAGGCATCGACCCCGTATCGCACCATGGCATTCACGCCATCCACTTCAGCGCCGCGAAAATCCGTTCGATAGCCGATAACCGGGTGACCGTGCGCTCGCGCGTGCACGATTTCCATGCACGTACCCGAGTCGACGTCCGGGCCATCCAGACAGGCCACCAGGACATCGCAGGTGGAGGCCTGTTCCACGCAATCCGCCGAGACCGCGGCCAGGTCCGGCAGCATGGTTTCGGCGCGGCGCTGCGGCAGAACGCACAGCGCGTCCGGTATCAGCCGCATGAGCGCTGCGGCAAGCGCCACGTTGTGATTGCGCTCGGCAAGCGAAAACAGCGGCCCCGCCATGTAGATGCACGGCGCTCGTGCTTCCTCGCGTGCTTTCGTTGCCTCAAGTGCGTATCCGTGGCAAGCGACCCTGGAACCTTCGGCAACCTCTTTCGGAATCAAGCTCTCGCGAAAAAATACCCGCTCGGCAAATTCTGCCTTCTTGCCTTCGTTGAATTCCGCGGTCGGCCGGTGGTAACCCATCACCCGTGTCCAGACCTCGCAACGCTGGCGTTCATCTTCACGTAAAACATCGGGCTCGTCTGTGGTCTTCGCCGTAGGCTGAACCGACTGTTGGAGAAAAAGCCGGGCGTAGTGTTCCAGGCAAGGCGTCAATGGTCCGGCCTGTAAAAGCTCCGTAACAGCGAAAAGCTGCACCTCGCGGCCGTATGCTTCTCCGTCCTGAAATGTACAGTGGCTCAGGTTGGCATGGCGCAAGTCCAGGGCCAACCGGACTTCAAGGGTGTTATTGTCGAGGTCAAGAAAATGCGGGCCTACTAGAGTTTCCATAAACACACCGTCCAGGTACACATCGACATTGCAGGCCGAATGGCCTGCGATGCGCGTAAACTCCGAGCCTTCCCCCGTGACTTGCGGCGCATGAAAGGCATGGTCCAGCCCAACATACTCTATGGCCATTGGATGGAGCGAGCGCGCCCTCAACTGCTCAGTTTTTATGCGCTCGGCGTATTCCGGGCTGATATAAGCGCCATGTACAAACGCCAAGGCTACCGAGGAGGTGGTACGTTCCTCGACGTTCGACTCCTCGCTAATTGCGAGCAGCTCTTCATTCAGCTCACGCATGGCCGTAAGCCCGGGCAAAGCGTCACACCGGCCTGCCGGCTCCGTCAGGCATCCGGCGCAGGTGGGAGCCTTGGCGTCTTTTTTCAGCAATACTAGCTTGCCGCCTGCCCACAAAAATGCACCGGCTGATAAGAGGTACAGCTCTGGGTACCGTTTGCGCGTCAATCCGGCTTGCATATCCGGCACCAGTAAATCGTCTGGGTGCCCGTACTCGTGACGATACTTCTCGTTGAGCCATACCACGGGGTCGTCGCTCGAAATCTTTACGTCTATGTGACTTTCTTCCATGACCGTGACGCGAGCCGTGATGTACACCTTGTCGCGTACCGCCACAGGAGTGCGGCCTGCCAAGACGTCTATAACGGTAAATTTCTGATTGGTTTCCATGGGTTATTGCTCGGTTTTTGTACTATTGACCTCGTGTACCTGGTCGCCAGGCTGGCAGTGCTGGCCGTGAGACGCTCCTGCGTTCGCGGAAATGCCCACTACGCGTCGCGCAAAACGCGCGCCGGCCTCGCGCCGAGCCTTGCTCTTTTCTGCCGTTTTCTTGCTGAAAAACGTGTAAAGGAAAAAACCTGCAATGAGGATGGCCGGAAACCATAGCCACGTCGGCGCCGGTATGTGTTTGACAGGTTCTACGGCCGGCGTAACCACGCGATAGCCTGGCAGAGGAGCCCGCGCTACCTTCGCGCGCATGTGCGCACGGTAGCTATGTCTGGCCGTTGCCGTCTTCGTAGCCGAGTGTGCTGCCTGAGCGCTGCGTGCTCGCGCGGCGTTGAGCTGCGTGAAGCTCACTGGCGGCAACGGTGTCGGTAAAAGTGCGCGCGTCATTTAGTACGTCCCCATACGCATGACGGTACGGTAGTTGCGCCCACCTCCGCGGAGCACGGTGAAGTCTGTGATGTGGGCCTTGAGCAGAGTCGCCACGTCCTGGCGGGCTTTGGCGGCAACGTCCACGACCAGCAACCGGTGGCCGGATACCTGAGCAATGTCGCCCATGCGCACCAGCGCGTTGCGACTGATATGCCAGTACCGCCCTGGCAGTAGGGGACGCGCCGTGGGTTTTGGCCGCACGTCCACGACCAGTGATGGGGCGCTGGCCCACAGGTGGGCAAATTGGCCGGGCTCGGCCAGGTGGCTTGCTATGACATGCACGACAGTTCTCCTTTTTGTGGATGGCATTGGTCTTGTTGCCATAGGTCCTGCCGAAAATTCATGTCCTCCGGTGACATCTCTAACGGCTGCGCGAATCCTTGCCAGGGCCTATCTGCAGCGTGCCTCGATGACAGGCCTTTTTGGTGAATCGGCCTGCAATGAAGGAGAAACCTTATGGAAAAAGAGTTGACCGTATGGGAAACCCGACAATCCCCGGCTGACGTAGTGCCGGGTCTTCCCGCCGGGTGTCCATTGCGCTGCACAGTGGTTGTTGTGATAGACCGATGGCGAACCGTGCGATTTGTCGGGCGTATCTACGTGGGATTCGCCGCATCCGGCGGCACACAGCCTCTGCTGCTCGGGCAATGCCTGAACACGATAGTCTCCGTGGGGCGCGTAGGTCATGTGGCGGCAATAGAGCAGTTGGCCGGCCTCTGGGCCCGGTGTCACGGTCAGAAGCTCACCAGGCTGACACCGGCGGACCGTCAAGCCGTCCTGACCATGACACAGTCCGGGAGGCTGGCGGCATGACAGGCCCCGCCTCGCCTTGCTGGGCCACGTCGACGGTTGAGCCATGCCCGGCGGCAGGATGTTTTTATGCGTATAGACGATAAGGAGGTTTTATGTGCCTTGTGCGATAAAAAGGATGTGCTTAAAGCCCCGTGCGTGCGCGGGGCTTTTTTATAGTCCCGCCCATAATAGAACCACAAAAAATGACCCCCCCGACTACTCTCTTATCGAGAGAGAGCCCCTTGGGCACTTGTCATCGGGGAGGAACCTTTTGAACCGGCATGTCGATACACCACCTAGACTATGCCTGTACGTACCATAGGCCCTGTCAAAAATTCGCGAGCTGTAGCCAGTTTAGCGAGCTGTAACTCGTGTGGCTACCTCCCATTTATTGATGCGAAATGACACTTTCCGCGCTTTTTGCAATAAAAAACCCCGCGCCTAAAGGCAACGGGGTCAAACGATTGCCGCATTGTGATTAGCTCCTCTTGGCCGCGGCTGCCGCAAGGGTGTTATTCGCTCTCTGTCCCGGCCTTGAGTCCGTCCTCGTAACCGGCCTCATAGCCGTCATCGTAGTCGCCACGCGGGTCTTCGTCGTCGCCATAGACCTCCGTGTCAAACGCCGGCTTGAAGTCCGCCACGCCATAATCCTTGGCGTAGTTTTCGTACTCGCCAATGACCTCGTACCGGCAACACCGCATCTTGGTGTTGTTGTAGTCGACCGGAATCGACACGACGTTGGCCGGGTCTACCTTGACCAACATGACGTGGTCGCCATGGCTGTAGAAGGCCTTCAGATACTCGGCGCTGCACACGTGCAGCCCGAAGCTGCAGGTGCGCGTGGAATCGTCGTCGACCGCGTTGCGCGGCATCTCGCACACCTGACCGACGGCGTTGTTGAATGTCCCGCTATGCTTGTCCATGTAGTCCGGGCGGACCACCTTGTACCCGATGAAACAGCCGTCTGGTGTCAAGGGCAGCTTCCCGTACTCCAGGAACTGGTACAACTCCTGGACCGCGCGGCGGCTCGGATTGCGAAACAGCCGTTCGACGAAATTCGCCAGCGGCTTCAAGCTGTAGCCACCTTCGAGCAGCCGGAGCAGCCGCGCGGACAGCTCCGCGGCAAGCGCGCGCCCCTCGTAGAGCACGGCGCCGTCCACGACCGACAGTTTGGTCCCCTCCACGGCCTTTTCGGCCGCGCGCTTCGGGGCCTCGATTATGGCCAAAACATCCGCCTCGTCGGCGTCTTTCTGCAAGGCCTCGACGAGGTCCGCGTACCGCTTATCGGCCGCGTTGATGGTCAGGACACGCCCGTCGAGGATGACGGTGGCCACGCCATCCGTGATGATGTAGTTGCAACTCATGCTGCATCTCCTGTTGGTTGACTCACGCCCCTATAGGCCCCCTCAAAAATTCGCAGGCCATAGGGCCATGCGGCCTACAGACCATTCGGCCTGCAATGCAATGTTCGGCCGGCAATGCAGGCTGTGCGGGCGTGCCATAGACTGTTAGGCCCCATTGAAAATTCGTGCGCAAAAAAAATCCCCTGCGCCAAATGGCAGCAGGGGAAGTTAGGCCGTACGGCCTACAGTGGAAGTTTCAACTCATCAAGCGACAGCTTGCTGAAGCTCGTCGCTGGAGCTCTCGTCCCAGTCGGCGAACATATCGAGCGTCGGGTCGAGAGACTGTACTGCAGCAAGTTGTGCCTTCTGCTCTCTCCTGGCCGCGTTTCGTTGCTTACGCAACTCGACGCTACGAGCCCGGCGGTCTTCGACGGCCAGTCGTCCAAGTAGGATTTCAGCCTGGAGACCGTCTATCGACGCATCCAACACGCATTCCGGGAACTGACGGGCACCAACCGCCTGGACAACCACCGCCTGCGCCAGCGCCATCAACGGCTCGTCGTCATTGAAGGCCAGCTCTAGGGCAGCCTGCCAATCCTCCTTGGTCGGAATGTTTATCCCCACGCGCGAAATGATATCTGCCAGGTTGGCGGCGTTGTCTTCTTTGTCAATGGACAGCGCGCTAGCCACGAGGAGCCGGTCTATGCGCGTCAAACCCTTGCTGCGTTCGAGCACGTCGGCGAGGTCGTCCCCACACCGGGTCTCCATCCTGGAAACAACCCGCAGCAGCGACTTGAGCCAGTGCCCGTGGGGCGAGCCTTTTTGCAATTTGCGCAAAACCTCCCATACACCAATTGACAAGAGGCTGTTGTCAGGCTGGTAGTAGCCGCCACCATTCGCGCGGCGCTCAGCCTCCATCAAAACATGGCGTTCCGCGCACACTAGCGCCGCCGGCAACACCTCGGCTTGCACTTCGGCAAGCTCTAGCACATCCCTCAGACAGTGCTCCAACCTACGCAGCTCGTTATGCTGCTGGTATCGGTTATAGACGACTTGCGCCAACACCACCACACGGTCCAGGCCTGCCGCGACTCGCTGGGTATCGCTTAGACACCGCACCGCCCGGCATACGAACGGGCTTCCGAGAACACGCTCAGCCCACGCCTCGTCCGCCAGCGTCCATTGCGTGCCGTCTAGTAACGCTACGCGGCTAATGGATGGGTCCCGGTTAAAACAGCGGATTTGAGCGTCCCACTTATAGAGCTCCGCCTGAACGCAGCCTTTTGCGTATTTGGTGGTGGCAACCGTCTGTCCGCCATTGACCGCGACGACCGGTCGCGGTTGCCGTGGAGGCCTTGGTAGGTCCGTAGCCAATAGCCACTGCGCGTCCGGTGGATTGCCCAAAGCCTCGCGCGCCTCAGCCATCGTGGGACCAGACCCTGGCAACACGCTCTTTGGGTGGACGATTACGGGAATCAGGTCAGGGTTGCCGTTGGCATACTGCATCGCCAGCCGTGAACCCAACACCTTTCGCCCCGTGTTGTCGACGATAAACCGAACTTTCGTCGACAGCGGCACCACGCAGTATCCTTGCGTGTTGACACTCGCTTCCACCCACTCCGTGCGTTGTCCGCGCCGCGTTTTCCGGCGCAGGACACTGAGCCGCGTGTACCTTGGGTCGACGGCGATGGTCTGGGTGAGGACACTTTCGGTGTCCGCGTCCATGCTCCATGCTTGTCCGCACAGCGGGGCGTATGCTCGGAGCAGTGTAGCTGCGGTTGTTCGGCCGATAGCTGAAAGCGCTTCGTCCGCTCGCGCCTCGAGTTCCCAGAGCGTCTCGCCCGGTTGCCGGGCGAGTGCGTGCCGTACAGTTTCGCACACCTCAGTCCCGGCTTGGACCGCCAAGGAACACAGATGCTTTCGCGTGGTGGTATCCAGCGACAGCGCCTCGCGCGATGGTGTCACCGACAAAAGCCCGATGGGCGCCTTCAAGACCGGCGTGCATCCCCTGAGAAATGTCAGCAGGAAGGCTTGCAGGTACTCGACTTCGCCAACCGATTGCTGCTCATTGCCGGCCGAAACCTCGGCATCTTTGACGATGTCAGCTACATCGGGCAATGGATACATGACACCACCCATCACCACGGACGCACCTCGGCTGAAACCTCTTACGAGGACACACGACGCAGTTTCCATCCGGGCCGCATAGCTCGGCCATGTTACCTCAGCACCCCTGAACACCGGCTTCACGTCCCAGAACTCATAGACGCGCGCCGCGCGGGCAGCAAAATTTGCCATATCCGTGGGCTTGACCGGGAACGAGACCTGCAGACCGTTTTGCCAGTCTGTCGGGGCCGGCTCCTCGTGCAAGAACACGCACTGCGGAACTCCGGCTTCCCGGAACACCGTGAATACGCGTTTCGTGCCGCCTTTTGCCGCCGTCACGGTAAAGCTGTCCGTGTAGGCGAACGGCGACTTGGAGCCCAGGCCGAAAGCACCGACGAAATCGTCGGACTCGGACTTGGTGGACTCGAAGAATGTGAGGTACATGCCCATCACCTCCTCCTTGTCCAACCCCACGCCCCAGTCCTTGATGTGGAACTGCGAATCAAGGACCGTGGGCAGCTTCACCTCAATGGGCAGGTCGGGCTTTCCGGCTGCAACATGCGCATCGCGGGCGTTGCAGCCCACTTCGCGCAACACAGCCGCGATTTTGTCGGTGTACAAACCCGACGCCAGGATAGAGAAGGCGTGCGCGCTCATTTTGATGCGCGCCTGCGATTTTTCCATCACGCCCTTGGTCTGTACCGTTGAAAACTCTGTATTGAGCTTCATGCAGTTTCTCCATTGTCATGACACACGTGGCTTATAGGGCCCACCAAAAATTGGCGACATGAGAACTTCGAGCTTTGTCCCAGCGTGATGGCAAAAAAAAATCCCCTGCGCCGGAAGGCAGCAGGGGATGCGAGTACAGGTGTGCAAGGGACCCATCACGGGGTCCGTTCTTGTTGTAGTTGTCATTGCACGGGTAGGACTTGGCGGTAGCAGACGAGGCTGCCAACACGTCACGTTCACCCTGATGCAGACTTCACACCAGGACTCGTTGCGTGTTGGTTGGCCTCGGCTGCCCGGTTTCTGGGGGTTTTACCCACCGTCCCCGGTTTTGCCCGCCTACAGCACGTACCCGCGGCACGTCCTTATAGGCCCTGCCGTAAGTTCGCGCTGAATTTGCGTTGGGGCCTATTAAGAACTGGCGACTTACGGGAGTAAAAGACATGCCGTTCGTTTTCGAGAAACAACCAGGCGGCCGACTGACATCGGAACAACTAGCCGTCTACACGGCTACGTTGGCGCGCCGGACGCCCATACTCAAGGCGTCACGCGACGACCTCAGTGCCGTGCAGGACCCACACACGGTACCCGTAGGGTCCGTCGAATTCGTTCGTGCCCTGGCTGCGCGCTGGGGGGCCGAGGAACATTTGCTTGCCGTTACGTTGTCCAATTACCCGGAAACTTTGCACGGATTTCTTGCACGGAAACCGGTATTGACTACGTGGGGTACTGCCCGCAGCTCGCTCCAGCCACTGTTCGTCAAACCAGGCTCCAGTCGTGCCTTGAAAGTATTTACAGGCCAAGTATTTTCGCCCACAGATTTTGCCGGGCGTCATTACCCAGACGACCTGCCCGTGTGGGTTTGTGCGCCTCTGCCCCCTCTACGCAGCGAACACCGAGTATATATTCTTCGCGGCGGCATCCTGGGTATGGGACGCTACGACGACAGCGAGGACGAGGCAGCTTTTCCCGACATAGCCACCATAAGCGCCATGGTGGCCGCCTTGGGTCCTTCCGCGCCGGCTGGCTACGCGCTGGATGTTGCTGTCTGCAACGGCCATACCATTCTCATCGAAGCCACAGACGGTTGGGCCATTGGTTACTACAGGGGAACATGCCCGGCCGCGGAATACACCACGCTGCTAACGGCGCGTTGGCACGAAATAATGGCAGAAGTAGACTCACCGGGGATGCAACCATGAAGCACCGCAGTGTTGTCGTAGTATGTGGCCTCTTGTTGGCCCATGCAGCCTGGGCCAACACGTCGAATAAAACACCCATCCCCGGGCCCATTTCACCAGCGCAGGCTGTGCAGCGCCTGTCACCCGCCATCCGCAAGCTGGCAAGTCCAAGCAGGCTTCAAGTCCGGCAGCTCGAGTCAAATCTATCCGCAAGACTCCGCCAGACGCTCGCCGCGCAGCCGCAGCGGGCGATGCAGAACCTCGTATCCCAGCGGTCGCAAATCCTGCGCTTACTCGGCGTCCCGGCGGACAAGACTGGGTATGTCTACTACTTCGTATCCACCTCAATGCCGACGGCGTTATTGAAGGCCTACGCCCGCGATGCCGTATGGGACGGCGGCATGTTGGTGTTCCGCGGCATTGTGCCAGGCCACGGCATCGGCTGGTTCCTACGGCACGTCATGTTGAAGCTCAAACACGTCACCGTGGATGGTTCCACGCCTACCGTCACCATCGACCCGAATCTGTACGACGCCTACAACGTGCAACTTGTCCCTGCCATCGTGTACAGCACGATGCAGCCCTGGGAAACCTGCGCGCATACCGTCCCGGCGACACTCGTCACGGGCGGCAAGACGGTGCGCTATCACCGTTGCGCGCCCGAAGGCACGAACAGTTACTGGAAGGTGTCAGGGGCTGTCTCGACGTGGTACGCGCTGTCACAATTCCATGCCATGGGCGCGCCGGGTACTGGCCGTCTGTTGCGGACCATGCGTGCCGGCGCCATTCCGGCCGGCACCCGGCATGAGGCCGGATTGACACGGCCGGCGCCTGGGCCCGGGAATCTCGCCGGCATACTCGCAGCCATAAACGGAAAGGCGCCGCGGGAATCGGCCGCCGCATTGCTGGGTCCTGCGGACCCGCAACAATAAAAACCCCTCCAAAAGGAGGGGCAGTAAGTTGTCGTCGTACGACACGTGTAGATTACAAAAGCCACTCGCACTGCGTGCGAAGAAGTTTTTACCTCCGGCGAAAACCGATTTATTACGGACGTTTCTTCCTGATGTCATTCTGGTTCCACCGGGCAGGCTCAGGTGTTTTGCCGGCCCGATGCGGAGCCCGGGCCCTGCGATTTTTTCCATGAGGCTCGTCCGTCTCCGCATTGTCGGTAACTTCGGCGGCGGATTCTCCTTCCTGAACATCCAGGTCGGACATCTCCGGTCCATCCGGGTCGAAACCCAGGCAACCGGTCGCCTCCTGCAGCAACTCCTCGTCCGACATGGTGTCGTACCCCTTGCGCCCGGCGCGCCACCAAGTACGGAGATAGTCTTCGCCGCCTTTGTCGGCCACAATATCCAGCACCCGCTCGCGCAGCCGGCCACTCGGCTGGCAATGAGCGCGAGATTGTTTTCGCGTACACAAGCCTCAGGCGATGCCTGAGGCTTGTGAGGCGTGGAGATTCGGCGCGCCTCGCGAAAACCGCTCCAGCATCTCGTCGATGAGTATTTCCCGGTCTTTCGTCCTCAATTTACGTGTCATTGTCAATCTCCAGAATTGCTTTGGCGGAGGGCAACATACCTTTTAAACGCCAGGTAGCTCGATATGAAATTGTGCCTATGCGCGGCTGACATCGCATGCACTACAGGCCTGCGCGTAGCGCAAGCGGTTGAAGACTTTGCATCCTCGGTGCTAACTTGCGAAGGTCGGAGAATGCGCTTCGACAATACAAACCTACGATATGTCCGGAGCGTGTCTTGCGCAAACTCCACCGCCGCCTCCACGCCATCCCGTTTCTCGATAAATTTCAGCCTGTCTGTTTCTGGCCCGTATTCCTGCGTCATCATCATAACCCTCTCAGAAAGTTCATCATTGGCTGTCTCCCGGTTGCATGAGCGAGCCAAAATACTCGTAGTACAGCCGCGTTCTCTTTACGCCACCACGAAACGGCCCTACCTTGAAAAACGCCCCATCTGGTCCGCGCAAATAAGCGGCTGTCTCGTAACAGCCACCGCTTACATGCTGGATATACGCCAGCTCATGAGCATCGTTGACCTTTTGTTCATGCATGACAGGCTCCTATGTGTCTCTCGGGGAGACATAGGCCGAGCGCTCTATTCGCGAACTTTAGAACCGCAAACAGCACTGCTGCGCGTTCCAAATCATGTACACACTGCTCTGATTGAGCGGGAAGTTTGCCGGCGGGATGTCGCCCCAGCGCCATTCCGTCTGGCCTATGTAAATGGGTAACCCGTAGGTCGGCAGCGGATACACCGGATTGATGCGAAATTGGGTCTTAATCCAGATGGGATTCGGCACGGAGAAACACGTGGCCTGCGGACCGATGGTATCCAGCATCATTCCGAGTCGCGCTTCCATGGCGAGAAACTTCGACAACACGAGGGCGTTCGCCTGTTGGTCCGATTGCGACGTATTGGGCGTGCCGCTGAACGGGTACACGGAGCCCCAACTACCCGCGCACCAAAACAACGGGTCGAGCGGCACCCACACATCGGCACTAGCCGCGTCGGCCACGCACGCCATCTGCATAGGCAAGGTGTCGAACAGCGCGGACTCGGGGGATAGGAGGTTGGCCCACAGGTCGTTCTGCCAGACTGGGTCGATTTCGGATACGAAGCCCAACGCAAATGCGTCGGACGAGTTCATGCACACATCCTGCGTGAAGAAGTCCAGCATCTGAAACACGGGATAGACGTACCAGTGAACCTGCAGACGACTCGTTGAGCCGCCCATCTTCGTGGCTGCGCCATGCGCCCCACCCGTCTCGTAAGAGAAACCGCTCAGCAGAGTGACGCCACCACCGAGCGAGGGGAAACAACCCGCTACGCGTTCGACCTCCGCGACGTAAAGCGGCTCCCAGTAGGTCACGCCAAGACCGGGTGACGGAATGCCAAAAAGATGCGACGGGCAGATGCAGACAGGCGGCTCACGCATCAATGGGGGGTCAAAGTCCGGGCCCGCCTGGACGCCGGCGATGGTGATAGGAAACAGGTCCATCCAGTTGATGGTCATGGGATTGAAAAAGCGGCCGCGACACGTAATCCCGGGCACACCCGCGCGCGCGACCGGCAGACCGAGACAGGCCAATACCAGAATGAGCACGGCAACCCAATGCTTCATTTTTGCCGGTACAAGATTATTGCGCATGGGTGACCACCTCTTTAGGCGCGACATGGACAGCTTTCCTGATTTCTGACACCGACCCGCCATACCATGCGGCCCGTAGCACCGTTGCCGCGTTTCCTGGGTCGGTGCGCGCCAGCACGCCTTGTCCGAATTGCGCGAGGCTTACGGCATCGGCATAGGGCCCAGTGCCGACGCCTACGAGGGTGGGCGTGCGCTGTACATGGAAGCCCTTGACGATGAACGGGTAAGCGTAATAGACGGGCCAATGCAAACGCTTAGCAAGCCCGCGGACGTTACCTCCTGTGGCCACCAGTTGGATAAGCGTGGGATAGATGCGCTGCGCGGTCAGCGCAAACCGCGTCTGCGCTTTGGAGCGCGGGTCGAAAAACAGCATGCGAGTTGGCGGCCGGAGGCCCTGGGCCAACGGGTTGACGGTTGTCCCCTTACGGGCCACCACCTTCCAGACATACTGCCCGTGGACCCATACCGGGGCCTTGATGTTGTGTTTCAGGGTCACGGCAGGCAGGTAATAGCGTACGCGCGTGGATTGTGCGCGCGGCAACGGCGCGTAGGCCAGGTGCGACAGGTCGTATTTGGCCTGTTTTGCCAGCTGCCGGTCCTTTGCCTGCCAGTTCACGTGAGCGGCCCGCGCAATCATGACCTGCATGAGGCTGGGCTCGCGTATAGGCCAGGTCTTGCCCCGTATGCCGAGGTTGTGGGCCGCAACCGCTCCGGTCTGTACGACAAGCATAAAAAACCCAACCACGGCTACAGCGCGGCGATATACCCGTAATGCTGTTTTTGCGAGGTTCATCCTGGCATCTCTAGGGCTTAGTCGGATTTCGTCCATCGGGCTGATTACCGCCACCTTTGCGCGGAGACGTTTTTGCCGGAAACCGCACCACGTTCGTAGGCGCGGGCGAGGGCTGTACGGGACAGGCCACCTCGGGAGTTGGCTTTGGCTGGCTGCGTGCCTTACGGTCAGCCGACGGCGCTGACGCTGCCCCCGCCAGTGTCGCCTGCAACAACCGGCGTTGTTTATCGTCAGGCACCGGCACTCCACCGTCGTCCGTCTTGGTCTTTGTGGTTGTAACGCCCGGAACCGTCGGTCCTGACGGGAACAACGGTGCCGTCAATGCCAACGGGAACGGCGTATTGGCCGGCAGGGCCGGCAGCAGCGCGTCGGGCAGGTCGACGACAATCACGCCGGCGAACTCCTTCTCGCCGGACTTCATCCGCCAAAGGGGCGGGCTCGCCCGCATGCCGTCCGATTCCTCAACGAGCCAACCCGCCGCGCGCAGGGTGTCCAGCAGTGCTGTCGTGACCTGCGCCAGACCGCCCTTGGGCCGGTAGTCACCGCCGAGGGCCGCCGTCACGTCCTCCGGCAGTACCGACAGCAAGGCTTGTCGAAAGCCCGGTTCCAGCAGAAACACCCGGTGGTCGTGCCGCCAACCGACAGCACGCGCGCCCTTCTTGATACCAGGTCGCTGAAACTCGATGCGACTCAACGCCGTCTGGAACGCCGTGCGCAGGGCGCTTGGTAGGTCGACCGCGGCAAGCGTCTGCTTTTTCTCTTCTCGTGTCGCCGTCCGGTCAGCTGCGTGCAGGGCCTCCATGAGACCATGCAGGCGTTCGGGGTCCACGCCCTCGGCTGTTGGCATGTGCGCGGCCTTGTGCCCATAGGCCAACACCAGCAACAAGGTGCGCTGGTCCGTCAGAGGTAGTGCCAAGAACTCCGGAAACGACGATACGAGACGGGCCGAGAGTGTGTCGTGGTCGCCAATCCGCTGCCACTCTCCGTCAGTCGTCTTCCGCCATGCCAGGGTCTTACCGGCGTCGTGCGCCACGGCGCCTATGAGCAACAGCGGGTCGGGATGAGCGTGCGCCTCAAGGGCTTGCACCAGCACGTGCAGCGAGTGGTCCAACAGGGTGCCTTGGTGGCCAGGCCCCACGTAGGCATTAGGCTGGTCGCGCAGATAGGCGAGCAACGCGTGTAACAGGTCGGCATATGCAACGGGTAGGGCTCGGATACGCTCGGCGTAACTGCCTGACAGGTTTACAGCCCGGGCTTTAGCGCGCGGCGCCGACCACACCGGCCGAGGAAGTACCCCAATATTGACGCTAAGACCTGCCTCGGCATCTCCGGTTTCGTGGCGAGTCTTGTGTTGCTTTTTGCGGCCCCCGAGAACGCCCGCCAACCCGGCTGCCGAGGCCACCGTCACCAGGGTCCCGGCGACGAGTATCGGTGCCGACCACTCGGCCAATATCTCTGCCAAAACCCGCCACGCGTTCAACGCCGTGACGTGCTGTGGAGCCGACGGCCAAAGCGCGGGCCAAGCCGCATGCAGGACCTGCGCTGCGTGCTGCAACCGTGCATTTGACAAACTCCACACGAATGCGGTGCTCAGCCACCAGAGACTGAGCACCGTAAGCCACGCCTTGACGAGCTTGTCGCGCATATCAGCCGCCTCTAGTAGAGTACCTCGTGGGCCACGTCGGCGAGCGCCTCGGACACCGGCACCGTTACTCCGCGGCTTGTATAAGCTCTGCGATTGGACCGGGTTCGAACGGTTTTCCAGCTCGCCGTATCCTGGTATTGAGTTGTGCGTAGGAGCCAGGCCCGTAGGGCGGGCACCTGGAACATATAACCGACGTGTTCGTTGATGAAGATGTAGGCGAGGTAATCCGCATTTGTAGTCAGGATACAGCCTGGTTGGTTGGTTTCGACCGATGAAATCGTTTCCAGATAGAGATTGATGGCCTTGTGCGTGTCACCCTTGGCTTCAACCCGTGTGACATATTCTCGACCATTGGCCGAGCCGCGGACCCACAAGAGGTCCACGCCCAGCTGTTGGTAGTCTCGCTCCCCTTCGACACTCAGCACGCCGCGCGAATCGGGAAGGGCCTCCAGGCGACGCCGCAGCCAGTCGACTGCGGTATCGCCCACTCGCCGTTGGGTGTGAAAGCCGAATGTGGCCACGGCGGCTTGTCGTGCCACGGCGCCTTAGCCCAATGCCGGCACGTCGGTGTACGTGTGCTTGGACTGCCGTCCATGCGTGGGCTGCTTGCGCAGACTGCCGCCCTCGCGTCTTGGGGCTTCAACCCATTCCAGGTCTGCCACGATGGCTCCGTCGGCCTGTACGAACACAACCCGAACAGAGGCAATACCGGCGTTGGCTTTCCGCGCCATGGCGGTCAAACCCTGGCGAATACTGCGATAGACGCGCCGACGCTTGTCCCAAGCGGATTCTCGTTCCGCCTTATTTGTGGGTGCCAAGGCTATGGCCGCCGTATAGTCGAGTGCTGTGGTAATGGCGCGGAGTTTGGCGCGCCCGTGCAGTTCGAGTTCCAGACCCACCGCCGCATCGAGCGTCTTGCCCGGTAGTGCGTCCACCGCCGCCTCGATACGAAGCGCGAGCTGCTCAGCGTCAAAACCTTCCAGCTGTTCTGTCTGTCGTACAGCGTTGTTCATGGCTTTCCTCCAGAATTAACCCCGTGCGGGGCGCCTATCCCTAGGCCCTGCGAGATTTTCGTTTTCTGGTTTTTTCTTTCTTGGGTTTTTTCTTGTAGGGACCGCGGGTACCCGTTCGTGCCAATAGTGTGGCTACCAGCGCAGCGTCCGCTTCGGCCCTTCGTCGCGCATTGCCGCTTCGCAGCGACAGAGCATGAACATGCTGAGTCACCTTCCATATCACCTCGTCGATGGTCATCGAAAAATGCTTGGCGGTTTTATGCACGGCCTGTTTCCACGCATCGGGCTTTGCCAAGCTCGCCAAGTCGACCGCCAGGCGTTCAAGCACCGGGTGTCCGCAATCCCGCCAGGCGGCAATAGTGTCCTGGGTCAGGCGGACTTGGGCGGCCGGGCTCAACTTCTTACCAGCCGGCTCCTCGGACTCGAGCCGACTGCCCACAGCGCGGGAAATAGCGTCTTCGGTATCATCGGGGGCATCATCTGGCTCCTCATCGGTGGGGTCAGGGAGGGCCCCGCAGTCCTCATCCTCGTCCCCGAGGAGGTCGAAGTCCGGGTCTAGTCCGCCGAAGACGGTCTCCGCCGGTCTACAGGCAGCGCCTACAAGCCGGTCGGTGCTTCCAGGCGAGCTGTCCAGCGATATCATTGCCCGCGCGGCTTCTTTTCGGGCCCGCGTTTCAGCCGAGTCGGTCGGCTGCGACAGAGGAACGTGCAGGCCGTGCGCGTCAACCAACAGCCGCTTCTTGATATCGCGTGACGCTCCTGCCGCCAGATAGGCAGCCGGATTGCTCCCTTTACGTGGGTCATACTTGCCGGCCATGCTCAGGGCCTTTTCATAGACCTCGGTCAGGAGGTCACTGGGCTCGGTATACCCGTGGGCTCGGAGTAGCGGGTTGAGTCGCCCGTAGAAAACACGCCGGGCAGCCTCTTGGAGGACGGTATTTTGCAGCAGGATGTTTGTAGTGCGCGCAGAACTCATCGAGAAACCTCCCGTGTTGGCGCCCTGGGTGCGCCGTGGGAGGTCTCTAGGCCCTGTTAAAAATTCGCGAACCGTAGACCAGTTTTCGCGAGGCGTGTCGAACCCACACGCTTCTCCAACCTCAGGCAAAGCCTGAGATTGGAGTCCGCGAAAACACCTCAAAAATTCGCAGGCCTCTAAACCAAAGCCTAGAATTTTTTGAGTAGTCCACGCGCAGTGGGCTGGTCTTTTATTTACAGGAACAAAAAACGGCGTGAAGCGCGAACGCGCCTTAAAACAAGGAGCGTTTGCGCCCTTTTGTACGTGTTTTTATGCATGTCCGTGCGCGCGTTAGTTTTTGGCGCCCACTCGCGCTGCGCGCGAGGATGTTTTCGCCGAAGGCGAAAACCGCTTCGGCACGGGTTCGCCGTCGCGGATATGGCGGGCGTGAAACTCAGTCGCCAACCTAGCGAGCCCCGCGCAAAAGGCCTGGTCCTGCCATAAGTGCGGACGCCACGCCTTTACTTCGGTGGGCTCGTCTGGCACATCTCCCTCGCGGATAGTCAGCGCCGTGACGGCCCGTACGAGCCGTTTATCACCCGCTTCCAGGCGCAGGGCCTGGGCCTGATAGGCGGTCTGATACTCCAAGTAATCGGGAATCGTGGGCCAGGGGGCGCATGGAGCCTTGATTTCGATGAGCGTGCCGGTTCTGTCATTGAACCCGTCGAGCGACACCCGCACCGCCGGGTCGGAATCCGGGTACACACAGAAAGGCGGGAATGTCAGACGATAGTGCTGTTCGGCCGCCTCGCGCGCGATGGGCTCGAGCCGTTTGCCTCGCCGCATGTGGAAGTTCGCGGTTTTTTCCGGCAGGCGGCCTAGCTTGCGAGCTACCAACACTTCTGGCGGCTCTACCCAGGCTGGCGGCGGGGCGGCAGGCTTCAACTTAGCCAAGCCGGGCCGGCGCCAGGCCGCCGCTAGGATGTCAGCGAAACACGCTAATTGGTAGATTTCCGAGCCACCTATACCGCTGCGCCGCCAATCAAGCCATTTCGCACTTCCTTGCCTAAGCTCGTCTTCGTCGATACGCATAGTTCCCCCGTGTAAGGGGTCCTTAGGCCCTACCGAAATTTCGAGAGACGTAACCCAGCACGGTTAGCACGCCTTACAGCGGCGTTTTAAGGCATAAAAAAGCCCCTCCGTTAGGAGGGGCCGAAGGCAGCTGAATTGCACGGGCTCAGTGCACGGGCTCAGCGGCCGAAGCCCGAATGTACCGTCCCCGCGAGGGAATGGAAGTAAGCTCGCGGAGCGGCTGCTTACCGCCGGTAGCCGCGGCGCCCGTTGCCAGCCGCGGTGCGGGACTGGGCCGGCGCGGTGTTGCTTCCGCGGCGCGTGTACCCACCGCTCTTGGCCTGAGGCTCCTTATCCGCCGGACGATTGTCCGGGATGTCTTTGGCCTCTACAAATTTTTCCACCTTCTGCGCGAAGATGTAGGCCTCGCCGGGTTCGCCGAACACTGTGAGGAGACCCGTCACCTTGATGAAGTCGCCCTTCTCAGGGTCGGGGATGTTCTCCTGCTCGAGAAGTTCGAGCGGTAGCCGAATGGTTACCCACTCGGCATTATCATCCTTGCCAAACACCACCCGACAACGGCGATATGGACCCTTCTGGCCCTCCTTGGTCTCCGCGAACTTCACGTAACCACCAACGGTGGCAGTTTTTTCTTGCTTCAGCTGGTCATTGCTCATGCAGCATCTCCTGTGGGCTTTTCGCCCGGTTGGTTGACTCACGCCCCTATAGGCCCCCTCAAAAATTCGCGCCTAGTCAGCGTCAACGAACCGGATGCGTGCGGAGCGTGAACCCTGTCTCTCCGCGTTTCGGTTTTCGCGAGACCCGCCGAACCTACGAGGCGCAGGCCGCATTGCCGCCCGAATGGCCGGTGCGGCCTGCAATGCGTCGAATCTGCCTGCCTCCCGCCGGGGCGCTTCTTTACCTGTCGGCAACTCCGGGTACGCGCCCACAATCCGACCCGACGAGTCGACCTCGACCTGAGGCATCTCCAAGCTGTATAGGTACTGGCCGACGCCAAACTGCACAGCAGCGCGCTTCAAGGCGTCACTGGCGCCAGCCTTGAGCGCCGTGTCACCGCTCAAGTTCAGGTCGACATGCCCGATGTCGGTTCGCGTCGCGCTGGTGCCGTCCGGAAACGTGAGGGTGAGCGCGCACAGAAAGCCGGTCACCTGACCATCCTCCGTGACGGGCGTAAGGCTCGACGACCAGTTCTCGCCCAGGACCTCGTTCAACCGGTCGATGATTGCTCTGGCGTCGAGATAGGCCAGCGCGCGGCCGAATCGACGCTTATCCCTCAGGCGCGTGCCTATCGTGTTTTCCGGAACGCGCCAACGTACCAATGAGGGATGGAAAGGCTTTGCCAAGGCCTCGAGTACATCTTTCGCCTTCATTGACGGCCGACAGGCCGGGCGTGTACTGCTACTGTTTTTGGGCATTGCTGTGGTCTCCGTAGCTGAACACGGCTCTCTTAGGCCCCCTCGCATATTCGGCTTCGGTTTTCGCGAGGCGCGCCGAACCTGCAGGCCTCCCCAACCCCAGGCTAAGCCTGGGGTTGGGTGGCGCGAAAACATCCTCGCGCACAGCGCGAGCGGTTTCCGCCTCCGGTGAAATCTTCATTGCTGCGACCGGCCATGCGGCCGGCAATGCCGGCCATGCGGCCGACAATGAGCAGCAATCGGCCCAACCGGCGGGCAGCCGGCAGTTGGCCGGAGCCCCACGAAACAGAGGCGCAATATCCGCATCGGTATATCCAGCCAGTCCGCAACCGATACGCGTCACCTCGAACGTAAGGCTGGGATGGTCCAGGGCAAAGTGCACGAGGTCCTGCACATAGCCGTAGATGACGCTGAGCGGCAAGGTGCGCAGACGGCGGTCTTTGGTGGGAATGGCGTAGCTATATCCCTGCAAGCCAACCCCGCGACCCAAAATAGCGCCGTGTTGCTGCCGAGCATGCAACGCCGCGCCGGCTCCGTGAATGCCAGCCTCATTCGAGCCAAAGACGAAAATGGGGCGTTCAACCATCAAGCTCGCCCCCGATGAGTGCTGGGTGTGGGGCCAACACGCCATAGACGAACTGTTCGAGCAACCGCACGAGCATGGCATCGGCGCATCCTTCCTCGTTCATAACCGCGAATCGGAACGGCCAGTCATCGAGCGCCGTCTCCGAGATATGTGCGTCGAGTGCGGTCCTTGCCAGCGGTCGTGTCACGCGCACCAGCACACCATGTTCTTCGACGAAGCGCGCCTCGTTCGGCAGACGAACGTCGGTTATCACGAATCGCAAATTTCGGTTGGTTTGTACGACTCGAGCGACTTGTCGCACCCAATAATCCTCATCGGTCTCGCGCCTGCGCATCCCGTACTCCTGCAAGAAGGCACGCGGACTGAGCCCGCCTAGCTCCGGTCGTGGCTTTTCCTTGCCATCTGCGCGTTGTAGCTCGGCCACGGATACACCGGTATCGGCGGCGACCTCGTCGTATAAGGCATCGGCAAAAGCCAGGCGCTGGTAGCCGAGCAGACCGAGTTGCCATCCCAGCGTGTCCTTACCATGTCGCTTTTTTCCGGACAAGCCGATGACGCGCGGAAGCGTCGACATGGTCGTGATGGTTTGTGGTTGCACGAAAGAGGTCTCCGTAGATTCTGCTTGGAGATACCTTAGGCCCCGCCTGAATTTCGCGGCGAATTTAACCCTCCGCCTATCTCCTGCGTGTTTAACAGCAGGAGATTGCGATGAGCAAGGAGTTGAGCAACTTTCAGGAGTTGGTACGCTTGGTCAAGGCGCGCCTCGCGCGGGCTTCGACAGCAGCCGAAGTAGAAGCCTTACAGCGACAAGTGCAGGCCAAGCGGATTCACCTACTCGGGGCGGGATTGGATAATACCGACATCGGTGACCAGGCACGGAAAGCAGACCGACTGTGCGCGGTCCGCTTGCACGAGCTCCGCCAACAGGAGCTCGCTCGTCTGTTTGAATAATACAGCCATTCAAAGAGTCTCGGGTGCAGCCCGAGACTCTTTGCTATTCCTGTCCTTCGCCCACCACAACTCGGAGACCCAGCTGACTCATCCTGACACATAGTTGTTCCCACGGCTCCGCCTCTTTTTCGTAGGCGGCTTTTTTTGCGGGGTCGTCCTCGAAAATCGCCAAAAGCGCGGCCTCGGCTGGATGCCGATGCGGGTCTACTGCAGATGTCAGCATCATGAGGTCGCATATATCTTCGCTCTTTATCGGTTTGTCGATGTCGACACCGATTTTGGCGAATCGCGGCTTCCACCGGTCGTAGCCCTTCTGGGTAAAGGCCACCGTGCCATCCGGCAGGTGAACGATATTGTCGGTGGGGTCCGCCGGGTCCGGCGGAACGATGCGCGTATTATGTTCTTTCATGCTGCACCTCCAGGCTTCCATAATAGCACGTCTTAGGCCCTCTTGGAGATTCGCAGGGTATAGCTACTGTGTCGCTATATTGCAACCATCGCGACCAAGAATTTCCCGCGCAAGCTCTGTAGCCTTCCGCACAGCTACGGCCCACGAATCTTTGTGGATTTCGCGGTAATACACGACGCCGGCCGCCAAGGCGTCGCCAGCGCCCAACGCATTGCCTCGAAAAGGTTTCGCTGGTGCCGGTAACATCTCGACGCCGGTCGGCGTTACGATAGCGGTGCCGTCAGCATCCCGCGTCAGACACAACGTCGTGTGCAAGGCATGCGCTACCTCTTCGTAGCGTGTATGCGACGGAAAACACGCCTGCACCAGATAGCGATGCTCGTAGCGATTCAAGAACAGTCCGGCCATCCGCCCCTTAATCTGCAGCACTCGTGGCGTCTTCACATCCGCCGCGGATAGCACGTAAATGGGAATTTTGAGTGAATTGGCGACGGCAACCATCGTGTCCAGCATCGCGCCCGACAGGTTCGTATCAATGACGGCCACGGCCGCCCCCTGCATGGCCTCGCGAATGGCCGCCGCCGAGAACCGGTGATGTTGCACGGGCGTGGCCGTGATGCTATCCAAAAGCTCGCCGTGCGCGTCCAAGTGGGCCGAGAAAAGTCCCGGCGGCATGCCTGGCACGGTTTCGATGTGAGTCTCCACGCCCGCGTCCTGCAGGGCCCGCCGCACCAGGTCCTCGTAGGGACCCGCGCCCATGGCGGTGAAAAAGCGTGCACTAAGGCCTAAGCGAGCCAGGTCGACAGCCAAATTGCAGCCCGCGCCGCCCAGGGTGAAGGTCACGGTGCCGGGCTTATCGAGAACTTGCGCCTGTCGCGGCTGCCCGGGTTTCACCTCCTGCTCACGCGCCACGACATCGAAGTGGGCTGCACCTGCCACAAATGCCAATTTGGTCATCAGGCTGCCTCTACTGGAAAGCCAAGGCGTCGCTATTTCGACGCCCTCGGCTCCCCTATAGGCAAGGCCCACAATTCGCGCTCGGTGCTGGCTTTTAGGCCATGCGCCACAAATTACGCGACCAGCTGATTTTTTAGAGACGAAAACCCCGCTGCCAAAGCAGCGGGGTGAATTTTAGGCTACAGCTTGCACTGGCACACTTTGCTCATTTGTCCCCTCACTACCAACTTCCGGACCCGAGTCTGCTTTCCCCTCCGGCATGACCCCGCCACCCAAGACCCAGTCGGCCGCTTTCTGGCCGTGCTGAAAGGCCCCCATAACGGTCCGGTGACGTTCGGCTTCCGGCAACCCGCGCAACCGGCTGGCCCAGCCTCGCAGATAAGCAGCATGCTGCGTGCTGTAGGGCAAGCCCAAGGCCGCCATGACAAGCGCCGCGCCGCTCTCGGCCACCAGCTCTTCGACCGCGTACTTGAGCGGGTCCACCATACCAGTGAGGGTGTCCCTGTCCAGGCGGCTCTTATGGCCCGAGGCGTGACTGTACTCGTGGAACATCGTCGAATAGAAACCATCGACGGTCTTGAACGTGTTACGCTCGGGCATCGTGATTTCATCGCGCACGAAAACGTAGGCAGCCTGGCTGCCAGCCTTTATAGGCACGATGTCACTGAGCTCTTGCAGCAATTCCTTTGCCGCGGCCATCTCGGACCCGACGGGTCCCACAGGTGTCTGCGGTTTTGCCGGCAAGCCTTCGCACTGGCACGCATTCCAGACGTAGAACGTGCGCAGGAGAAGTACCTTGCGCGCCCCCTGTGGTAGCGGGGACGGGATGATATCTTGCCCTTCATACAGCCAGTGCTTGCCGTTTATCGGCATGGCAAGCTTCCAGGCCGGACGCCACAAAAATACCTCCGTGCCGCCTTCCCCTTTTTTTACCTTACCTTTGAGCTTGCGCACCTGCGCAAACGTGAAGAACCGGTTATCGGCCCACCCGTTAGCCACGGCGCTTGCCCACAGGATGAATGTGTTAAACCCGCGATAAGGCCGGTGCGTGACACCGGATACGGGTACGGAATCGCCACCGGTCCACGGCTGCCGCCAGGGTGGCAGCTCTTTCTCCATGTCGGCTAAAAGCCGGTCAATCACCAGTCCGAGTTTCTCATGTTGGTTGCCTTGCCCCTTGCCAGACGTCTGTACTGCTGTTGCGCTCATGTCTCAGTCCTCTGCTGTGAACACGAGAGCTATAGGGAACGCTGGATTTTCGTGCCTCATCGCGGCCGGCCATAACCGGCCGCGGGAGCGAAATTAAGCCGCTGGCTGCGTGGCCCGGCGAAGCCGTTCGACCAGGCCCGGACAGAACCCGTCGATTTCCGCGCGTAGCCGAGCGTTAGCCTCAAGGACAACGAGAAGGTCGTCGAGAACGGCTCGATGGGAATCCGCGTCCAGTGCGCCACCGTATATTCGGTGGACCACGCCACCCCAACAGGGTATGCCCACCCCGGGAAGTGTTTTGGCTCGAGACTCCCAGTACAGAAGCAGGCGCCCAAGCTCCAGCACAGTTATCCCCCAGGCACACGGGGCCAAACAACGCGCCCGGATACGCTCGGCACAGGCTTGGACAGCAGCTGTGCGTGAGGGGCGGGTTGCGTGCGTGAATGCCAGGACCGCATGCTCGCGCGGCAGGTCATTCGGCCATGCGATGCGGACGCGCCATGCTGTGGGCTGGGACGCCCCGCGCTTGGTAACAGCGTGCATCTCGATGAGAGCGCGGTCAGGGAGCGCAGCAAGGCGCCGGTCTACGGAGAGGTGAGAGAAATCTTCTGCGGTCACAGCGGCAGGCCTCCTGTGGTGTGGTGGTTCGGTGGTTCCGTTCTTGCGGACACCATAGGCACGCTAAAAAATTCATGAATTTTTACGCGGGCCTATCTCCTCGTGCATACAACATGAGGAGATTTCCATGGATAATGGTGTACATCTGCGCGTCGTCAACGACACGCTAGAGGTGGAACTGCCGTGGAACGCCGCATCCGTACGCGAATGGGTCAAGGGCCAGTTGCATGGCCGACACTGGGACCCGGACCGTAAGGTGTGGCTTGTCCCGCTGTCCGAGGCCAACATCCGCAAAGTGCTGTCGTCCGAGTCCTGTTTTCCCGTGGACGAGGCTTTGCGAGATGCGCTCGAAGCAAAATGCGCGCACGACGCGGAAAAGCAACAGCGCTCGCTTAATCTGTCAGCAGCCTGCGACGCCGACGAGGACCTCGACCTTCCCTCGTTAAGTGGCCCGCTCCGCCCGTTCCAGAAGGCTGGCGTGCGGTTTGCGTTACTGCATCGCGGCGTGTTGTGGGCCGACGACCAAGGGTTGGGCAAGTCGGTGCAAAGCATTGCCACCGTCGAGTATCTCGACCTGTATCCTGTCGTCGTCTACTGCCCCGCCGTGGTCAAACTGAACTGGAAGGCGGAGCTGCAGAAATGGGTCCCGCACCGACGGGTTGCTGTGCTGGGCGTTGGCAAACGTGCCGCCGGCTACAAGCCGGAGGAGGCGGAGGTTGTGGTATTGAACTACGACATCGCCGTAAAGCATGCAGACGCGATTCTGGGGCTCAAACCCAAGGCACTCATCGCCGACGAGAGCCACTACTTGAAGAATCGCAAGACCAAACGCACACAGGCCATCATGAGAGTGGCCGAGTCGCCCAGCAACCACATCCAGAAGCTGTTGTTGCTGAGCGGTACACCCGTCCTGAACAGGCCGGCTGAATTGGCCACTCAATTGCGCCTGCTGGGTGTGTTGGATACGTGGTTTGGCGGGTTTCGAGCCTACGCTCACCGGTATTGTGACGCCTACACCGACCGCTTCGGGTTCCATACGGAAGGTGCCTCACATCTCGATGAGCTGCACACCAAGCTCCGCAAGGTCTGCATGGTGCGGCGACTCAAACAAGACGTGTTGACCGAGTTGCCGGAGAAGACTGTCGTACCGGTCCTTGTGACTCTGGCTAATCCAAGCGAATATGCGTTGGCCGACAAGGCCTTCGACGCGTGGCTGCACGACAAACTCCAGGGTGACCCGGAGTTCCTGCGGTCCATCGCCCACTTGTCCCCGGCCCAACAGCGGCTCGAAATGACATTGCGGGTGGAAAAGACCCTGCGCGCTGAGACGCTCGCGCGCCGCGGGGCTTTACGAGCCCTGGCGGGTGCCGGCAAAGTGCCTGCCGCAGTTGCCTGGATTGATGGGTTTCGCGAGGCCAACGGCCACGAAAAGCTACTCGTCTTTGCTCATCACGTAGCAGTACAGCGTGCGCTGCTCGAGGCTTTTCCGGACGGGTTGCATATCCTGGCCGAGGATACCGCTGAGCAACGGCAAGCCGCGGTCGAGGCCTTCCAGACCGACCCGGCACGATGGCTGATGGTGTTGTCGACGCCAGCCGCGCAGACCGGGCTTACGCTACACGCCGCCTCCAACGAGCTGTTCGTCGAGTACGAGGACACGGCCGCGGCTCACGCCCAAGCAGAAGACCGGGCTCATCGTATCGGCCAGAAAAACGCCGTTACGGTGTACCGGCTGCACGCCGAGGGCACCATCGACGACGACATGCGCGAGAATCTGGAGCACAAACAGGGTGTGTTCGATGCCGCTATCAACGGCCAAGCAGCCCGGATAATATCCGCGGCGTGATTTTGTGCATAGGCATGCAGTGCAATATGGGCCTCCGGTAACACCGGGGGCCTTTTTTTTGCCTAAAAAAGCACCAGCCATTCTTATGGCTGGTGTTTGTGAAGTGTTAGTGCAAAATCTTCAAGGCCTCGGATAGCGGCAACTCGAATCCTGCGGCGTGAACATGCCCGCCGCCCCCATACTGCTGAGCCAGCGCTGCCACATCGACACCATCATCTCCACGAGACCGCAGCGAAAACTTGACGCGCTCACCGGAAATCCAGTATGTCGCAGCAAAAGGATGTGTCTCCGCGGCCTTGTTGGCCACACCGGAAAACATGAACGGGACGTTGTATGCGGGTCCCTGTACCTGACCAAGCTGAATAAACCTTGGCGCAATTCCGATAGGGCCCAGCAGGTCACTGACCTCTTTGTCCCGTGCTCGACGAAGGACCTCCCCGTCGCGTATAAACCGATGCGGCGGGGACTTCATCAGCTGGTCCCATACCGCGAAATCGTAGGGGTGCGAGTACACCGCCGACATGACTTCGCGGGTATTTGCAATGCCAAACCGCCACAGGTCCATGTCCTGGACGTGGGCCAAAAGCTTTGGCATCCGCTGGCCTGGAAAGAAGTGACGCCAGGTCACACCAACCCCTGACAGATTCATGTCGAACACCGCCGTCAGATTCGGGTGTTCGAGGCCTGCCAGGTCATTGCGTGCCGTAATGTGATGGTCAAGCAGCAAGATGTGCTCAGCTTTCTCGAGCAACCGCTCCATCACTGGTCGCGGATACGAAAAGTCGACCATGACGACTTCCCGTCCGGTCACATCCGGCGGTTCCCGGTGATGCAGAGCCGCGCAAAACTCGACCTCGTCCGGGCCGATAGCTTTGCGCACAATCCACGCCGCGCCAAAACCATCCGCGCAATTGGCGTGATAGATACACAACTTCTTCATGATTGAACCCCCGTGTTGTTACACGGAAGTCCTAGGCATGGGCTTATATTGGAGGTGCTCCTGCATCCTTAAACACGCACCTCTGGCGCATATGCTGCGACGTGTAGCTGGGGCGCAGTCGTATCGGGAAAAACTGCAACAAAGCGCGGCCGTTTGGTCGAAACCGTAGCTCCGACCACGCACAGGGCATGCAACCACGCGGTGCCAACTCCGAACAGCCATCGTACCGGCGTTGTAGGTGTCGTCCAGACGTCCACGAGAACTACGCCCGGCAACCGAGCCATGAGGCCTTGCAGGGCCTCCCGTGTCATCGCTCGTGGATTGGCCACTCCGCATTCCGGGCCGGCCACGCGGCCGATGCCGGCGGGGCCCCGGGGGAAAGCGACATACAATACACCGCCGGGCCGCAAACAGCCGGTCGTCCTCGTTAGTGCATAGGAGAGCCGCGAGGCCCCACATCTCACCAGGCCGTCCGCCAACCACACGCCGTCGTACTGCTCAAAGGCGTTATCCAGGTCATCCCACAACCCCGCCACATCAACCCGATAGTGGGCGGTCAGCGCATCCGGCGGCGCGGTCCCTTCGGCAATGCACAAAACACGGCCGCCCCGGGCAACGCGCCGTGAAAAACGTGCGCAAGCCTCCGCCTGGCACCGCTCGCCAAGCATTGCATTGCCGGCCGCATGGCTTGAAGTCAGCTCGTTAATGGTCGCAATCCCCGGAGCGTATTTACTCTACTGGGTGCAGCACGTCGCTGTACCTCTCCCTTTAGGCAGGCTCGCATTTTCGCGAGGTTCCGTTAATACGAAAAAGGCGGCCGCTGGCGCACGCGGAGCTTGCCTGGAAGCATTTAGCCTCCAGGCTCCTTGCCTCAGCCCCAAGTGGTGGCTGACGCAAGGCCCACGCTATTCAGCGTGCTTTTTTGGTGCCCCGCGTCAACCTTCGGCTGACATTTAACTTGGCCCTGAAACCGTGTCCTGGTCTTTTTGCGGTCGCCGTTTGGCATTGCCTCTGCCACGCCGGCCCCGCCGCCAGCCAGACCGCCGAAAGAGCAGGCTGAGCACGACACCGGCCACCAACACGAGCCAAGGACTGAGGTGGTAGTGGCGCACCAACTGCCACATGCCGATGTACACGAGTGCGTGCGCCATCATGGCAAATAGCATGTGCATTATCGGCCACCTCCGTTACATGCTGCGCCACCCATACGGGCATTGTGGGCCGCAGGGCCCACGGCAATGCGCCGCGCCGCTACGAGCACGACGGCGCGCCGGTCAAACCGGTACCGCGACGGCCGGGTCGAAGCCCCCAGCCAACTACGAGCCTCTATCGTCGCGCGGTCCCCTCTGTCGTCGAGTACGCGGGCAACCGCCAGTGCACGACGTGCCGATAGCGCTAGATTGAGGCGGTACGAACCTGCCACACCCACCGGGCGTGGGTCGGCATGCCCGACAACCGTGTAACAAGCGCCTCTCGGTAGGGCTCGTAACCGCCGGATGGCGGCTGTAGTGAGCCGTGCCGAATCCGTGGCGAAGTACACGCGAACTGGCGCTGTAAGTACATGAGGATTCGTCCCGGGTACGACTGCGGCAGGCCGAAATTTGCTTGCGCCGCCAGCCAGACTAAAGCCACCCGCGGCTGTGCGAGCCGGTACTGTGGCGCTCACGGACGGTGCCACGCGCTTCGCTGGGGTCGAGGCAGGTGAACCCGGTGCTGTTGATAAGCCATGGGTCATGCTAGTCGGCACCTTGCGCAGCGCCTCCAGCCGCAGGCTGGTAACCGGACGTCCGGGCGCCACGTAGTTTATTGCCGGCAACCGCCGTACGCCCTGCACTACCGCAGGGGGCGTTATAGTAAGGGCTGGCGTAAGAAATTGCATGGTTATTTCCTTGTAGCCTGTTGGTCGATGTACGTTACGACAGCGCGCGTCAACCGGCCGGCATGGCCGTGCCATGTAAACACGTGCTCAATGGTTCCGGTACTCTGGTTGATGACGGCGAACGTAGGGAACGACACCATGTGCGTGAGTCCCGCCAGCCGCACGGCGCGCGTCCAGCGGCGCAACGGCGTATCGGTGGCAAGCTCTACGTAGGCGTTTCGAGTCGGCAAGCCATGTAGACTGAGCCAGGACAGCGTGCTCCTAGCGCCGGCCAACGCCGCACCTTGGGCATACCCGGCATACAAGGCGACCGCCGCTTGTACGCCGTCACCCGGATACGCGGTAAGCTCGGCGTAATAAGCCAGCACAGACTGCGCCGGCTCGGCCCCAGGCGCCGGTTGTATGGGGGCGACCTCAAACCGTCCGTGCACTGCGCGCACGGCGCGAAGGATGTGCGGAACGTAGGTCGATTCCGCGCGGCAATGCGCGCAGGTGAAATCGACGAGCTCCACGACAGCAGGGCCTTTAACGCTGGCCAGTGCCTGTACGGACAAAACAATAAGCCCACACAGCGCCCACCTAAGCCTCTTGCATGTAACGCTCACCTTAACCTCCTGTAGGCGCTGTCTTCGAAGCCGGCGCCTTGTGCAGTTTTTGCCAGGTCGACTCGTAGAACTGCGACCACAGGATGTACTGACAGTCGTAGTCGGTTTTCTGGAAGAAACGGTTGGTGCTCTTCTCCCACTCGGGGTGGACCAAGGCTACGATGGACAGTGACGCCCGACCGGTCCAATTGACGGGCGCGCAGGCGCGCACCAGGCGTGTGTGCGGCGACTCGGCCACAAATATCCAGCCAATGAATATGACAAGCAGGATGAACCCGAAAGCCCCTTCCGCCAATTTCATGCCGACCTCCAGTCGTTGGAGCCATTAGGCCCTGCCAAAAATTCGCACTGAGCCGTGGCTAAAACTGAACATCCTCCCCCTCCCTAAAGGGAGGGGGATTCCTAGCCTCGCGGCTTCGGTTCCTGCTTCAGTAATCCAGTGGCCGTCTGTTGAGAGGCGATGCCCTCCCGTCTGTCTCTCCCAGCCGAACGACATGCCGCACGAAAACCACCAGCATATTGGCGACGAAATACAACGCCGCTCCGGGAAGCACCCAATCCCCTCTCAAGGCATATCGAAACTGCGGAGAACTCGGCAAGACCATCAATACGAGCATGCCATAGAACGTCAAAAACCCGGCCATCACGACGGACAAAAAATACAAAAAGCCAATGAGAACTGAGAAAAAGAAGCGTACCTCTGCGCCGAAGAACACGAGGCCGCGCCTAAAGTAACCAACAGCCTGCTGAAAATCCATCAGTTCGTCCTTATGTGGTTTCTCCCATCTAATAGGCCCCGACAGGATTTCGGCAATCAGCATGGTTCAAAGAGGACGTCCAGGCTTGGCTGGCGGCCCTGCCCACGCGGACGACAAAAAACAGCCGGTTCGCGAAGGCGCGCACCGGCTGTAGAGCTAGTTGTACTCAGTTCCGTTCTTGCGAGTCAGGTAATCGGCTGAGACCGATTTCAAGCACACACGGCCAATGCGCGGGTCGGTACGCTCTCTTGCGGGAACCATGACGATACCTTCGCGGATGTGGTCCGCGCCCATGGCTGTCTTGCCGTCGGTATGCTCGCGCATCGCCGCCACCGAGAATGGACCGCGATACAGAACCGGGACCGTCTCAAAGTTGAACTGCGCTTTGAGCGAGCCCTCTACGGATGACCAGTTTTGATAGCGCTGGTCACCACGGTAGCCGTAAGCCGCCGCGAAGACACGAAAGCCCACTGCCTTGCCATAGGTGAGGTCCTGCACGCCGGGACCGAACGTCTCGCCCAGAATGAAGTTCGGCACAGCTACGCCGTCAGTGTTGTCGCGCTGCACCTCGTCGATGCGCAACACGAGCGCACGTGTCGCCCGGACATAGAGGTTGTCTTTGTTGCGTTCGTTGTTCTTGAACGCCAATCCTTTGGCTCCAAGGCCCTTCGAGAGGATGAGGATATTCTTCTTCTCGCCAAAGGCTTCCGGGTGTGCATCCTTGTACGGCAGAATCACGACGATTGTGCATGTGCCGTGAAGTTTTTCCGTGAATACGACTTCCTCGCCTTCCTGCAGGATGTCCGGGTAGGACTTCCAGTTTTGCACATCGAAATCCAGCGTCACCTCACGCCCGGCATTGAACACCTCACCGCCCATCGCCACAGGAATCGGTGGCTCGTACTTGGTGATGCCGAGCCGTGCGGCCACGTCTTCACCCTCACCCGCCTCGATTCCCAACGTTTTCAATGATGCGACAAGACCCTGACTCAAGACCCCGCGCAGTCGCACGGCCTTGACTCGGTTCTTTTGCGAGCCAGCGAGCTTGCCATCGAGCCCCAGACGCACCAGCACCTCATGTGGCACCACGGCCCCTTCCGGGATATAGACCGCTAAGTCCTCGGTATGGAACTCCCCCTTGCGCACGGCCGCAACGTATCCCCCGATATGCGCCAACTCGAGCGCATCGGCGTCCGGATGCGGCACAACGCGTAGCTTTACCACCTCGACCTTAAACACGCTCATTGACCTATCTCCGTTGTGTTGACACGGCCCTATAGGCCCCGCCGGCAATTCAGGCTCTCGTAGCTCGCGGAGCCATCACGAAAAACGCCGCGTCCCTATAGCCGATGCGTTCAACACATCTGGAGGATGCCTGATGAATATTCTGCAACCATCACACACCGAGGAAGACGTCGAGTATTTCCTGATGTACGTCTACGCAGACGACGCAGGCGCAGGCTTCCAATTTCCGTGTGATGCGACCGGTACACCGCTCTTGAATGGTCGCCCTGAAGTCAAGGCCAATTACGAGGCCTGTCTGCACGGAAAGGTAAACGGTCGAGCCGTACAATTTGTCGGCTGGGCACAGCACGTTCATTACCGGCACATCCCTGCGGAAGGACGCTGCGTGTGTGGGCGTCTTGTACTGCTCGATGGATTCACCAACACCTGCGATTGCGGGCGGGACTATGACAGCTCTGGTCAGGAGCTCGCCCCGCGCGAACAGTGGGGCGAGGAAACAGGAGAATTTCCTGCCGATATTCTAAGCCTGTAGTTTTGCAAGTTAAGCGCCCCAGTACGGGGCGCTTTTTCTGCGAGGATTTAACTCCCGGCCCGTTCGTCGAGCCACGCTGACAGCTTGCGCTTTGAGGCTAGCACGTCGGCTGGAATATCCTCGCCGCTCGAGTCGGCCAGGCGTTCGGCAAACGCCAGCTGTTTCTCGGTAGGCGGAATGCTGTCGGCATTTGCGTCGATAAAGGCGCGGCATGCGTCGAAGCTTTTTTCCACCTCTTGCGGAAGGTCCTCGCCCAGCTCCTCCGCGATTTTACGGGCGTAGCTCAGCATCTTGTCCGTCGGGGTACTACGCTGCGGTGGATTGGTGCCCTGACCACTGGCGCGGGTCTGTGAGCGGTTGTTGTCATTACTGCGACCGGCATTGCGGTTTGTGGTGCGATTGAAAGCCATGGGCTTCTCCTGTGGTATGTGATGTGGACGAGGCTTGTGGCCTTCGTTCGTGGCCTATAGGGCCTGTCAAAAATTCGCGCACAGAAAAGACGCGGGCCTATAGGCCCGCGCAGACAATGAAGGTGCACTTGCGGCAAAAATTACGGCTGCGTCGGCTGGTCGGTTATCACGACTTGAAGCACAAATGCCTTGGTATTATTTTCAGCCCGCATCCAGAGGTCTTGCACCAAGCGCTTCGCCAGGCGTCGACCTCCGAGGCCCTTATCCCGCGGTTCTGGCAGGAAGGTCACCCAGAACGGTACAAGGCCCCCGTCCGCCCAGCAATACTCCACAACCAAGCCTCGGTTGCTACTATCTCTGTGCAATACGAGACGTGTGGGTTTGGTGTGCCACGCAGCCCGCACGAGCGGGAACCTCACCCACAGTGCGACCGCCTCCTCAGGCGCCGGCAAGCGCTCTTCGCTTCCATCCGTGCGGGTAACAGTCATTGTCAGCATAGTGGTTCCTCGATTCGGTTGGACACGGAGGAATAGGGGTGTGCGGTAATTGGCAGGCGAGCCCACCAAAAATAAAGGAGGGGCGCCTGGCGCCCCTCCTACGGTATTTAGGCGGCCACGGGTTTTTTGGCATATTTGCCGCGCCCGCGCAGCGCCGAAAGAACGGTCGAAACATCCGCACCCATTCCTTGTGCAAATTCTGTAATGGAGGCCAGTACCTCCTTGATAGGCAGGCCGTGTTGCCGAGCCACAGCCCCCAGAGCAGGCCCTATTGCCGGTGCGTCCTGCCCGGGCGAGCTCTCGTCGAGGCACGCCAGTATTTCCATGAGCAAGTGCGCGCCCTGATGGTCCTCATGCACCAAAACCGTCTGCAGCGCGCTACGCGTACTGTCCGCAGAGTAGAAGTGTCGTTCCCATGCACTGGTTTCATGGTCTGGAGCCAGATATGAGGCATCTCCCGCGAGATGCTCTTCCAGGAGTGTCCCGGGTACCCATGCATCATCGAGTTCGGCAATTTCAAGCCGAATGGGCCGTATCGCCAACAGTTTGGCTGCTTCCGCCCGCGTTTTTCGGTTTTTCCTCGGCCGTGGGACCGAAATAGCATTGGCCATCTCACGAATGTCCCAGGTGCGAATCTTTCCTTGGCCCGAGGCCCACACCGTAAATATGGTGACGGGCCGACCTTCTTTTTTCAGCTGGGTCGCCACCTCCCACACAAGGCCAACATAATCCTGTGGCCCTTGCGTGTGCAGAATAGAACCAAACTCCCGCTGGAAAGCATAACCAAGAGTCCAGACTTCGTGTGCTGTAAGGTCGATGCCGTCGGCGATGTGCCGCCAGGCTAGAGGGCATGGAATAATGCGGCCGACGCCGCGCCGGAACTCGGAGCGTTTCTTGACTGCTGACACGGTGTTCTCCTTTGGCGAATGGGTCACACGGCCCTATAGGCCCCGCCCAAAATTCGCCGCCGGAGAACTCCGGCCTTCCCAAAAAACCCTGTTACCGCCTTGCTTTAATTCCCTCCCCGCTTCTGCGCAGGGGCGCTATCTGTGTGGCACACGGTCTCTATCCCTTGCAGAAAGGTCGTGCGCGCTTCCCTGAGAAGGTGCGGCAGACGGGGCCAACCCCGCACCGGAAACCAGAACACGCGCAACCCAAGCTGCCCCCAGTTCCGCGCGCCATACCACACGTCAATGAGCAGGCTGGCCTCGCGCGCGGTAACCCTTTCCGCGGTGATGCGGTAGGAGAGGTCGCCGAGCCGACCCAATTCGGTGCAAAGATGTGTGTGGGCCGCGCCAAGCAGACAAGCCGCCGCGTGGGCCTGCAGGCGGGCACCTGCCGCCGCTCGTTGTTCCTCCGATGCGTTATCCGGTAGGAATGTCCTTTGACCTTTGCATGTGACGGTCCAGCGCAACTTGGCATATCGCAGGCGCATGTTTTAACCCTTGCCTTTGCAGCGTGGGTAGTTGGCGCAGCCGAGAAACACACCGTATTGGCTCTTGCGCTTCACCAGTGCGCCCCCGCACAGCGGGCATTTTTGGCCACGGGCCACGCGGGGCGTCTTGGCGCCCGCGCGCCCAGGCCGGCGTTTTGCCTGGCTTGTTTTTTTCGTGCCTCGGCGTTTTGGCGCAGGTGATTTTTCCGGCGGTCGAGCGCCCGTCACGCGGACCGCATTGTCGTTGGCCACGTTGCCCACTTTCGTGGCGTCACATTCCACGGACTCAAACGCATCCGCCATGACTTTTGTATATTCGGCGCGGCCCTCCGCCAGCTCATCGAGCGCCTGTTCCATCTGTGCCGTATAGGCCAGGTCATAGAACGAACACCGCGCCAATGCGTCCGCGACGCTCATGCCCACCGCTGTTGGTATGAGCACCTTTGCTTGCAAGCGGGCGTAATCGCGGTATTTAAGCGTTTCGATGATGGCGGCATAGGTGGAAGGACGCCCGATGCCTAGACGTTCGAGTTCCTTGATGAGTGCCGCCTCCGTGTACCGCGCCGGCGGCTTGGTCTCAAGCTCCAGCACGCGACCCGCAATGACGGTGAACGTCATGCCAACGGTAAGGTTGCCAGGCAGCACTTTGTCGTCCGCATCACCAAGGACCGTTGTCCACCCTGGGGACTTCACACGCACTCCCTGGGCCTTGTAGGTAAATGGCCGCTCGGCTTTCGGGCTACGCACGGACTCCAGCACGACGTCGGTAACGTCGGCGGTCATCGGGGCGAGCTGCGAGGCAATGGCCTGCTTGCGAATCAGGTCGTAGACCGCCTGCTCGCGCGCGGTCAGTCCGCGCGGCGCTTCCAAGTCCACGCGTGTGGGGCGGATACACTCATGCGCCCCCTGCACGGACGGGCCTTTTGATTTGTGCGTGTTTGCCGTTGCGGGCAGTGGTAGCCCGTGCTTTTTGGCATAGGCACGAATTTCGTCGACAGCGTCCCGCGCCATGGTTACGGAATCGGTGCGGTGGTACGTGATGAATGTGCTCTCGAACAATCGCTGCGCAATCTTCATGGTTTCGCCCGGGCTGATGTTGAGCCGACTGCTGGCGGCTTGCTGCAGGGTCGAGGACGTAAATGGGGCCGGTGCATTACGCGTGCGCAGGTGTTCCTTGACGCTCGCCACGGTCACTTCCTGGACGACAGCGGCGCGCGCCGCTAACGTGCGGTCGAGACAGTGCTCGGCACCGTCCTTCAGCCAAGGCTGCGGGTCCCAAGCCGCTATCCAGTCCGCGCCCTTTGCGTTCGTAGGCGGCAGGGTCAGCTCCGCCCCAAAGTGCTTGACCTTCTGGTGGGCTTGGATGAGCCGTTCGCGTTCGACGAGGAGCCGTAACGCCGGAGTTTGTACGCGCCCTGCCGATAAGCCGCGCCCCATGACCGGGGAGATGGTGTATCCGACCAAGCGGTCGATGCCGCGACGCGCCTCCTGAGCATGCACAAGGTGCATGTCGAGAGGTCGCGGATTTGCTACCGCCGCCTTGACGGCGCGCTCGGTAATTTCGTTGTAGGAGATACGGGCGGTTTTGCGAGCAGGAAGCTGTAAGGCATCCGCCACATGCCACGCAATAGCCTCCCCTTCGCGGTCCGGGTCGGTAGCAAGCAGGATGCGGTCGGCACTCTTGGCGGCCGCACGGATTTTGGTAAGCTGCGCGCCACCACGCTCTGTCGGCACGTATTTCAGCCGGAACGACGGCGGCTCGACACCCATTTCATTCTTCGGCAGGTCGCGCACGTGCCCGAAACTGGCTAGCACTACAAACTGCGGGCCCAAGATGTGCGACACCTCGCGGGCTTTGGTCGGCGACTCAACAACGATGAGAGTTTTTCCCGGCATACCGGCTCTGCTCCTTTGCAATTTCCTGGAGCCTTTAGGCCCCGCCGAAAATTGGTCGGGATGTGCGGCCGAAGTGTGGGTGGCAGTTGCGGAAGGATGTGTGGGTATACTGGTGCGGAAAGACCCGCGCTGATACCGGTCGACCGCCAAGCGTTTGCGAGAGGAAACAGCGGGAATCGGTCCTCGTCCCAACCTGACGCCACAGGTCAGACAGGAGGCCTGGTTGTCCTGATTCTGATTAGTAGTGCAGACAGGGTGCGGTTTGTGATGAGGCCTCGAGCCAACCCCGAGCCCGCGCCCCGACCGCGGCCCGGCACGCCCCGTCTCCATGCCGGCGGTCCCCGCCCGCGCAGAGTCTCCCGGCAGAAGGCGGGGCCCGCCGCGCGCCGAGGCACCAGGATACACGCCGAGACCTCATGCCGCGCCCCCAATCCACGCCCCTCCGGCCACGGTCCGGCGCCTCGGTAGTCTACCCGCAGCCACCCGCCCGGCCGCATCTCCTGGCCTCCTCCGGGTATTGTCTCCTGCGCGTCCGATGCCCCGGTCAAAGCAACAAGCGGAAGGCATCGGCCGCGCCTCGCCCATGCTTCGATAATAGGCCTGCGTCTCAAATAGCCCGCCCCAAATTGACGCCCGCGGCTGCACGGCCCCAAGGCAAAACAGGCACAAGCAATGCGAGTGGCTCTGCGTGGCCAATGCCCGCGCAGAGTCTCCCGGCAGAAGGCATTGGCCACGCGGTCGAGGCTTCCCGGTAAACGCCGCGCGCCTATAATCCGCGCCCCCAACCCACGCCCAGCCGGCCGGCAATATCCATGCCCTAGCGACGTTGTGGGTCACGCCACCACGACATGGCCTGCCCGCCGAGCAGTCTCTCCTAGGGGCGACCAGGGCCCAAGTCAAAGCGACAGGCAGAAGGCCCTGGTCGCCATGCCCGTACTTGCCGTGAACGGTCCCGCGCCCATAATCCGCGCCCCCGATTGACGCCCCTGCCTCCCCACGGCAAATATCCAGGAAACTCCCCGCCGACTCTCCCCGAGCGACCGATGCCCGGGTCGAATCGGCAGGCAGAAGGCATCGGTCGCTCGCCCCACTTTCCCTTTAACACCCCGGCGCCGGTAATACGCGCCCCCAACCCACGCCCGAGCCTCCTGCGCTAGCCTAGACGAGCAGGCGTTGCACGCGACGCAGCTCTTTTAGCAACTCGGCACGGCGCTTCTGGATACGCAAGGCCTCCTCCACCAGGGCCCGAACCTGCGGGTAGTTCTCGGCAAAGCGGCCTGCGCGCGCCAACGACTTCAGCGGGTGGTCGATGCGGTGCGCAAGCCACAGGTAGTGGTCCCCGCGGTAGCGCTTGCGCCATACACGCCAGGAGGGGTGCGGGCAGCCGCGACAAGCCTTTCCGCACGGGCGAAACAACAGGGTCACGGACCCCTCGGTCTTGGGTTGCAGGCGCTTCAACTCCGCGCCGATATACCGCAGGCGGACATTGCTCTGCGCCACCTCGGCGAGCAAGCTCGCCTGCATGTCGGCCCCCATGACTTACTCCTTCTTCCACTCGTCGGCGATGACATACTCTGCGGCCATCGGCACGCCATAGGGCATCAATACGCGATTACCCTCCTCGACCATGACGTCGTGGAGGATGCGAGCGTAGTTTTCGGCCTTCTCCGCCGGCGCCTCAAGCACGAGCTCGTCATGCACCTGGTTGATGAGGCAGGCCCCGACCTCCGGGTACTGCGCATCGAGCCGCGCCATGGCGGCCAGCGCAATGTCGGCGCCTGTGCCCTGGTCTGGGTAGTTCAGCGCCGCCGAATAGGCCGGCGCGTAAAGCACGCGCCCCGTCAGCGTGTGGCATTCCCACGGGCGCGGCAGCCATTCGTGACTGCGGACCACGGCCGCGAGGAAGGCAATCTCCACATAGGCATTAAGCCAGCCGTCACGCAGCTCCTCGGTTTCTTCCTTGGTCCAATGGATGTCCCATAGAGAGGCCGCGTGGCGCTGGAAGCCGTACGCGGACATGCCGTAGAGCAACGAGAGATTTGCCACCTTGCCCTCTTTGCGGGCCTCACCCAGCTCGGCCTTTAGCTCCTTGAGGCGCGCCTTCAAGGCCGGGCCCTCGAGGCCGGCGAGAATCTCCTCTGGGTTCCGGTTCTGGAGCAGCAGCGCGGTGTAAGTATGGATGTCGGCGCCAAAGAGAAAGGCTTGGCGTAGCGGGCTGAAGGCATCCGCGTCGCGCGCCTGCACCTCCGTGCAGATGCGGTCCCAGTGGGCCAGAATCTCGATGGCCGTGAACTTCTGCGCGGCCTCTTCATAACGCGCGAGGATTTTTCCGTACGACGAATGCGCGCGCAAAGCGGCGGCGTCGAGACCCTGTTTCAGGCCCCGCTCACGCGCCTCGCGCCACGCCTTGCGGGCCTTCAGCATGTCCCACAACGCCTCGCCGTTGCGAGTCGTCTCGTGCACCAGTTGTTCGGGGCTCCAGCGAGACAGCTTCTCCATCTGCTTGGCAACCGGCTCGGACACCCCGGCCTGCAGTCCCCGCCAGTCGAAGCGGTCAGCGCGGATGATACCGTTGGCGTCGAACACCTGATGCTGCGCGCGGACCGCCAGTGCCGCACCCACCCGCACATCAAGGGCCGAGAAGTCGCAGGCCACAATCTTGTGCCCCTCCCGCGCCCTGGTGATAGCGCGGAACAAAGCATCTCCGGGTTGCTGCTGAGAATTAGGCTCCGACGACGAGAGCCGCAAGGTCGAGGTCTTTGGGGAAAAGAGCGAGTGCACCCGACCGTCGGCGCGCGCCGCATAGGCAAACATATCCTCGGCCATCGCGGCGCGGCGGCTCGCGTTGTAGGTGGCGACGAGCGCCTCGAACAACGGACGTGTCGCCTCCGACTGGGTGGCGCCGGCGCCGCGCAGGTCCTTTTGCCCGACCTGGTACTGGTTGGTCTTTTCCGTGCGCGAGACGACAAGACCGCGCTTGACGAAGGCTTCGCCCAGCGCCTGTTTCAGCGGGGCCGTCTGGCCCTGGCGGATGTCGGCCAGCTGTCCCTCAAAGTCGGCGAGCTCCGGGGCCACGGCGACGAGCCGCGCCGCCGCTTCGCGTGCGGCCACCTTCTGGCTTTCGACGTAGGCATCCTTGCGGGCGACGTCTGCGGGCGTGCCCCGGGACGACATGGCGGCGAGCAACCAGGGCACCTGCTCGTAAAGCGCAATGAGGTCTGTGGCCGACAGCTGCTCGGCACCACCGTCGAGGCCCAGCGCCTGCGGCTCGCGGTTCTCTACCACGCGCCGGCTCTCTTCGGCCACCCACGCGGTGTAGGCATCGAGCCAACCCGCCGGCCCCTTGGACTCATAACCAAGCCCGGCGAGCATCACGTTGATGAGCGAAAGCAACTCGGTGGAGTCGCCAGCCGCGTACTGGTAGTGCGCGTCGCTCAAGGGCGGCGGCGGCAACCAGTTGCGCGGCTTCTGCAGGGTCTTGTCGAGCGTCTTGTGCAGATGCGCCATGACCAGGGCCTCGAGCGACCAGCCGCCCTTACGGCCGTCGCCGAGCATCACATCGACCGCGTCGGCAAGGTCGGCTTCAGCCGATTCGTCGTCGAAGACGTCCATGAGCGCGGCCTGCTGGTCGGGCGCCCACAAGCGGGCAAAGATGAGCGTGTCGATGACGCGCTCCGGGCGTGGCGCCTCCGCAAGTCCACCCGCGGCATGAACAAGCCACATCAAATCAAAGGCCGCGTTGTGCGCAACGAAGGTGCCAGTGAGCGCGGCCTGCGCCAGCTGCTTGCGGAAACCCGCGCTCAGGGTATCCATGTCCCAGGATTCGGTGCGCAGGCCATCAGCCGTAGGCCACGTCGCGGTGATGATACGCAACCGGGGCTGGGCGTTTACCTTGGATTTTTGCCAGGGTGACAGGCCCGACAGCGTCTTCGTCTTCAGGGGTGGCGAGCCCGGGGTGAGCTCCGTCGTTTCGACGTCGACCACCTTCCAGGGTGCGGCCTGCAGGGATGCAACGAGCGCGCGGTCTTCCGGCGCCCACGGCGCGGCCGGCACGTAGGAGACGCTGCCGTCGTCCACCAGTTCTTCCGGCGCAGGCTGGCTTTTCACTTTCTTCGCAGCCTTGCGCGGACGTTCGTTATCCAACATCACTGGTTCAGCGGCGACGCCGGCGACAACACCATTGGCATCCGTATCCAGTGGCACGGACTCTGGTAAGGAAAGGGGGGCACCGGCCATGCGGCCGGCAATGCCGGCCATGTCGTCAGAAGGCTGTGCTTCTGGCTTACGCCGCCTGGTCGACGCTGGCGCGGCTGGGGGTGCCACGTCAACGACCGCGGGGCTTCCCCCCGCGTCCGGCGTATGACCGCCGGTGCCCTTAATCGTGCCAGCCGCTGGTTGCGCGGCGTGCATGGTAAACCGTGAACATAACACCGCTGTGTTGCTGCGGCCGCCATCGAGCTGATGGGCGGCCTCGAGCACGCCAAGCAGCTCGTCGTCTGCCGGCTGGGTATCGACATGGAACCACTCCTCCATGAGTATCTCCGTGTCGGTGTCCACCACCTGCCGCGTGTGCTTCTCGGTGCGCCGCGGCTGCACAAAGTCCCATACGCTCTTGTTGTTCTGTCCCGCCATCGTTATTCGCCCGCAGTATCGGCGCCCCCAACACGCTTAGGCCCTGCCCGGAATTTGCGCATCGCTGCCGACAGTCAAGGCCTCGGTGTCATCCACGGAGGCCAGCCGTATGAGACGCCACTGCTCCTTGTGACTCTCCGTCCGAACGCCGTCTGTCTCCACCGTGAGTACGCTGTTGTTCAGGACGAACCGGCGACCCTTCCACTGGTGCAGGCGTAGTCCCATGCGGCGCACCTTGGCCGCGCGAGTCTGTCCCGCCATTACGTACGGGAATACCTCCGGGTTAGCTTCGAGCATATCCACCAGGTCAGATGGCGCGGCCCAGTTCTCGGCCTTTTCGCGGCGCCACAAGTAGAGAAAGTCGTCGACCTCGCGGGTCTCGGTGTCACCGGCGCGCAATCGTTCGACGCGGTCACGGAGGAACAACGGAATCAGATTCTGCTTCGCGGGAAAGCCGGCGCCGCACCAAACAAGAAGCGACAAAGTGACGTCCGCCCACGACTCGAACGACGGGAACGGCGCGGTATCCGGCAGAAAGCCCGCCATAGTCCAGGCCGGGCAGCCGGCCGTCACCCACAAAGCCACAATCTGGTACAGCATGGTGCGCAAACCCACGGCGTGAGTCTTGCACCACTGCGGCAAGTCGCGGTGCCGGTACGTCCGGCGGTCGGCGAATAGCGGGTCCGGTGCGGACAGCCGGACGTACACGGAGCGCCGAAGCAACTCCTCCTGCAGCTCCGCGGAATTGGCCGTCAGATACATCGTGAGACCCTGCGGCGGCAGCATGGTCGCGTTATGCCCCAGCTTGCGCACGCGGGTCTCACGAGGTGAGGTGAGCAGGCGAGCGAGGAACGGGCTCTCGAGCCTGTGCGACACGTTATCAAACAGCACAAGCGGCCGACCGTCAGCGAATGCTGAGCCTAATTCCTTCTCAAATTTTTCCTCGTTGTCCATGACGCCGCCGAGCTCATAGGCGCCGCCCCATATGGCGGCCAGGGACTTGGCCAGGGTCGACTTGCCGGCCTGCGGCTGTGGCGCATCGACGACAAATAGCGGGGTGGCCGACACCAGCGGCGCGATGAGAGGGGCCAGCAGCATGGCCCTGGCCGCTATGGCATCTTCCGGCGCGTTGAACCGGAAATCCGTGAACAACTCCACGCTCACGTACCGCCACAGCGCGACGGCCAGCATGCGCAGGGTGTGAATGGCTTGTTTCTTGGGCATGTCTTGCACGTGCTGCCACGCGGCCTGCGCAAACCGCGACACCTGGGAGCTCATGCCGGTGTCCTCCGACGTCGCGGCCAGATAAAAACCGGATTCCGGGTCATAACCATTGCGCATGTGCAGGACGCAGGGAAACACCTCCTCCGGCGTCTGGTCCTCGGCCCGCAGGCCCGGTCGGACGAGCACACCCTTCACGAGCGGGAAGACCCGGCGCAGCACCGGCATGGTGGCCTCATCGGCCAGCCAGAGCTTGACGGTGTTGACCGGCGTGCGCGCCGCCTTGGGGTTGTCGCCGGCGGCGTTTTGCCAGGTGACACGGGTGGCAAGCCACGCGGCGATGTTGTCGGGGGTCACTTCGACCAGCGCCTGACTCTGCTCGCGCAATAGCTGGCCATCGCTGTCGATGTACCAGCCCTTGGGCGTAGCGGCCTCGACCAGATGGTTGAAGGTGGCGAAAATGGCGGAATCCTGCGTGTAGGTCAAGTCGATGACGTAGCTCGTCAGCGGGCCGGATGTGCCCGGCCCCTTCACGCCGGAGACCGGGGTGAAGGTGACGGACGCCGCGGTCGACTCAGCGTCGTTTTCGGCATGACGAAACATATCGACGGCCGCGTTGTAGCCGCATACCTTCAGCACGTCGAGCCAATCCGCCTTCGGGGAGTCGTCAAGCTCCGCCGCCACCAGCCGCACTGGTAGGCTATGGGCGAGTGCCATACGCCCGGCGACTTCGCGCAAGGTGCCAATGGCATCGGTGTCGGCGAGCAGCACGACGCGGGTGACTCCCTCCGGCACGGTCTGGGCCTCGAAGCTCGACACGGACAGTGTCGCGCGGGCAATCGGTGTCTCGCCCGGATGCACCCGACGGAAGAGCTCAAGCCCGGCAAGCGTTGTCTCGACACCTTCACCCAGCAGTAAGGTGGTGCCGTGCGTGGCGCCCAAATCCACGTAGGCGCCCGACAACGACTGCTTCTTCTGGATGGACGCAGTGCGCTTGGCGGGCGTGATGTGTGTCGATTTCACATAGCCGCCCTGCCCCTTGTCCAGGTAGGTGTACTGGAAGGTGGCCGGGTTGCCCTCCTTGAACTGGATGAGCGCGAGCATGGCGGCGGAGGTCTGTCCGGCTGCCGTCCACGATTCGGTCGAGCGGATGGCAGCCGGCAGCGTGTCCAGCGTCAGGTGCGTGAGGCCGCGCGTCTGTAGATACGAGAGCGCGACACCACGCTGGTAGGCGCCAAGCCATCGCGACACCTGTGCGGCGGTTTCGTCGAGCGGCAGCTCGAGGTCGGGTTGCTGGCCCAACCATTCGCGCAATCGAGCCAGTGCCTCCTCGGTGGCCGCCGCGGCCTTCAAGCCGCGGCTGTGCATGAGCCAGCCGGCCAGCAAGTCGAGGCCGGTGACGGCCCGCAGGTGCTTGCAGCTGTTGCAGATGCCACCGCCCGTCAGCGGCATGTCGGGCCAGAAGCGGAAGGCCTCGCCAGAGTCGCCGCCGTGCACCGGGCAAGCCTGCGGCTCGCCCGGGATGGGCTCCACCGGGAAATTCTCCACGGTGCTGAGCCAGGCATAAAACATTGGCCACCGCCCCAGCATAAGGGCGGCTATTTGTTCCTGCGTAAGCTTGTCGATTTTCACGCGGACCCCCCGTTGTGTACGACTGCCCGGCGACCAGAAGCCGTGGCAAAGCGGGCCGAAGACGGGCCTCGCCGGGGCCTTTAGGCCCTACAGGGAATTCGCCACCAGGAGAAGCAGCGCGCCTGCCGCTAAAACGGGTACTCGCTGGAGAAGATGGCTGAACTACTAAGAGTCTTACTTACGTAAGACTCTTAGTAGTTCAGACAGCCCAAAAAACCAGGAAAAAATGCGCCAAATGCCTATTTTTTCAAGATAACAGGGAAGAAAACGGGGACGGTCAGGCGACGGTCATCCCGGTAACCATTGGATTTCATTAAGCAAATCCTGGTTTTCTGAAAAATCCTGACCGTCTGACCGTCCCCTATACCCCGCGCGCATACGCGAGGCCACGAGACCTCGATAAAAATTTTCCTATAGGGCGTGGCGGGGCGGCCGGCGGTTTTACGGTCAGGACGGTCAGGCAGGCCTGCTTTTCCTTTGGAATCCAATACTTAGCTCCCATGACCGTCCCCGTTTTCTCAAAACGACGGTCAGCCGTGGAAATTCACCCCCTATCTCTTACGAAGTAAGAGATAGGGGGTGAGGAGCGGGTCCGGCTGGGGCTGGCACATCGGCGGTTGCGCATTTTCCGGCCGTCCAGCCGACGCTGAGCTACTCAATCTCTAGCTTCGCTAGAGATTGCCGCTCTGCCCGCGCTGTCTGGTGGGTTGGCGCTGCGGCGGCCTTCGTGCCGCCGGCGGCGACAACGCAGCGCCGCTCGCGTACATGCCGCCTGCGCGAGCTTTGGCACGTGCCTCCAACCGTAAATTTTATGGGGGCCTATGTGCATCTGGATAGACGCACGGAAGACGGACTGGCAGGGCAGCGAGCGCAGAATCGCAGGGCGGAGTGGTGGAATCGAGCGGAATCAGCTCGGCCGAATTTTTGACCATGCCTATGTATGGCATGCCCGTACAGCGCGCCTATCGTTTCCGCTTCTACCCGACACCCGAACAGGAAGGTCTCCTGGCACGAACATTCGGCTGCGCCCGGTTTGTCTATAACCGGCTACTTGAGGCCAGAACAACCGCCTGGCGAACGGAGCAGCGGGGCATAAGCTTCGCTGAAACCTCCAGGCTCCTGACCGCGCTGAAAAAAGAGCCAGCACACATCTGGTTGAATGATGTTTCCAGCGTCCCGCTCCAACAGGCCCTACGGCATCTTCAGACGGCATTTGGCAATTTTTTTGCCAAGCGCGCTGGCTATCCAACGCCCAAGCGCAAGGACGGCCAGCAGTCGGTTACCTACACGAACAGTGCCTTCCGTTGGGACGGGAGGACACTAAGGCTCGCGAAAATGGCCGAGCCGCTTGCCATTCGCTGGTCGCGGACGCTGCCCAAAGCGACCCGCATTACAACCGTTACCGTTTCGAAAGATGCGGCCGGCCGGTATTTCGTGTCCATGCAGTGCGAAGACGAGGTGGCCACGAAGCAGAAGGCCAGGGGTGTGGTCGGTATTGACCTTGGCCTTGCCCACTTCGCTGTCCTCTCGACAGGCGAAAAGATTGCTGCACCCAACACTTTTCGGAGACACGAATCGCGCCTTGCCATCTTGCAAAGACGACTAGCAAAAAAGCAGAAGCGGTCCGCCAACTGGGCTAAAGCCCGCCTTAAAGTGGCGCGACTGCATGCCCGCATCCAGGATGCCCGCAAGGATTTCTTGCACAAGCTCTCCACCCGACTCATTGACGAAAACCAAGTCATAGTCGTGGAGACATTGGAGGTGCGCAACATGCAGAGAAGCCACCACCTCGCAAAATCCATCGGGGATGCGGGATGGGCGGAGTTTGTGCGGCAGTTGGAGTACAAGGCCCGCTGGTATGGGCGTACGTTCCAGCGCATCGACCGCTGGTATCCCAGCAGCAAGCGGTGCCACGACTGTGGGCATGTCGTATCAGCGTTGCCACTCAATGTCCGGGAGTGGACCTGCCCTGAATGTGGGGCAGCCCACGACCGGGATGTAAACGCAGCGCGTAACATTCTAACCGCCGGGCTGGCGGGGTTAGCCTGTGGAGAGACTGTAAGCCCTGTGTCGCTGTAAAGTGGCATAGGCATGTTTCCGTGAAGCAGGAACCGAAGCCGCGAGGCTAGGAATCCCCCTCCCTTTAGGGAGGGGGAGGATGTCAACCTGATTGAGTTGATGGTGGTCATTGCCATCATCGGCATTCTGGCGGCCATCGCCATTCCCCAGTACGAAAAGTACATCGTGACCTCCAAGGCCACAGACGTGGCCGAGAACTTCCACGCCGCCGTGACTGCGGCCACCAGCGCGGTGTCCGCGGCGCAGGCGGGGCAAAACACCTTGCTGGCTATGCCCGCGGGCAGTGCGGCTCCGACAGCCGGGGCCGGGAGTCCTGTGCTGAGTTACACCGCAAGCGACCCAGGCGCCAGCGGCTCCAGCAACGCGCCGACGCCTAATTTACGCCTACAGCGGTAGTGCGGCCAACGCGTTCCCCACCCCGGCCTACTGCGGCCAAATTGCCATTGCCGGCGAGGCGCCGCCAAGCGGGGCTACTACCACAGGCGCCTGGGTAAACGCGGGCATTACGCAGCCAATTTTTGTTGCGGTCGGTGTGGGCACGACCTGCTCCGGAAACAAGACGTTGGGCAAGGATATCGTCAGCGCTTTGCTCGGCGACGGCTCAGCCTCGGGCGCGACGCTCAACGATTCGGCCGGTAACTCGGTGCCGGCCTGCTCGGACTCGGCTGCGGCGTGCTATGCCGACGTAGGTCCGAACGGCAGCGTCACGCCGTAAGCACGGCTTGCGGGAGCCGCCGTAGCCAATTCCATGGCTGGCCTATGGACTCCATGCTCCATCCACAGGGCATGTGCATTGGAATTAACCCACAGGAGGACTGGTGGCCAGGACGTACCGACGCAGGCACGAAAAGCACGAGTACCGGCTGGTGCTCTCCGATGTGCAGAGACTGCCAGGACTTCGGTGGCGGCGCGTGTCAATCGACCGGCATGCGCCGGAAGGTCGCCGGCGGCTGGCGCGTTTCCATTCGGATGCTCGTCGGCCCTCTTGCCGGGTACCTGCAGAGTACAGACACATCGAGGAGCGCGTGAAGCGGCACCGGGAAAATACAGGCTGTCGCGTCATTCCCCAGCACGGGGGCGGCGAGACCTTGGCGATTTGCCGCAAGCCTTCAGTGCGCTGGCTTTGGTTTTAAGCCGACGAGGACTTGGACTGGATGATGCGAAAACTTAATTGCTGCTCCGCAGCAATCGGTGTCCCGAAGACACCCCTAGGCCAGACCCGGGCGCCCGGGTTTGGCCCCTTTTTGTAGGGACTCCCCAATTCTACTTCGGGCCTATCCCTTTCGTGAAAATTCACGGAGGTTTTCCCATGGCAACTCTATTCCCCTTTGTGTGTCTTTCCCGCGCTAATCAGGAGCGCGTTGTTGCGCGTTTTTTCGACGCTTGCGGGCACGACGGCTATCTGTATGAGCTCGATGTCGACGGCACGGTCCTCTGTCGCTGCTGGCCACTGGTCCCGTTTCCCGCGTTAGTGCGAGGTGGCCCGTCTCCCTGGCACGGGGCGTTTCGGAAAGGCTATTTAGCCTTCACCAGCGGCGAATCGCGCGCCTGCTGCCCGTATAAGGACAAGCGTAAGGCTGATGGGCGATTGACGTGGTCCCGCGCATTCCGGGCATCTTGGCATGATGGCTGGCGGTACGCCCAAACCGTGGCACACACTTATGCGTGTGACTGGCACAGTTCAGGCCATAGCTATACCGGCGTGGGTTCGCGCAAAACGCCAGCCGCGGTCCTGGATTTCATGGCCGACATAGCGGCAGCCCTTGCTCGCCAGCGATGGATTTTACGGTCCGGCGGTGCGGACGGTGCCGATACGGCATTTGAAGACGGCGCGCTTTCTGCTGGCGGCTCCACGGAGATTTTCCTCCCGTGGCCCGGCTTTAATGGCCACCCATCGCGGCTGTGCAGTGTCGACGCGCAAGCCTTGAGTCGCGCTGCTGAGATGCATCCGGTGTGGGAACGCCTGTCATCTGGTGCGCAAAAAATGCACGGGCGCAACGTCTACCAGGTTTTGGGACGAGGTCTCGATAAGCCGTCGAGATTCCTCGTGTGCTGGACGCCGGACGGTGCCGTATCAGGCGAGCAGTGCACGCGCGCCACGGGTGGCACGGGCATGGCAATTCGTATCGCCTCCGCCGAGAAAGTGCCAGTGTTGAACCTGTGCCGGCAGGAGACGCGAAAGATGCTCGAGGATTGGGTGCGGGCCGACTGTAAGTTGCCAGAACCATGGCTTTAATTCTGCGCAACGCCTATGCGTGGCGAGAAAACACCACCGAGGTAGACCATGTTGAACACCAGGTACAAGCCGTTGCGTCCGCGAAACCGTCATGCGATAGCCCCTATCATGCGCAAAGGCGGACCGCACGGAAAATCGACGAGTGCGGAGCGGGCCGCTCTGCAGCGGGAGTTGCGGCGTGAAATGGCCCAGATTGGACGCGATATTGGGTGTGGCTGCAGCGAGTAGTTTAGCCCGATGATGGGCATAGAGAAGCCCCTCGTTTTTGCGAGGGGCTTATTTTTTGCTTAGAAGAAGGGTTGAACGTAGGCGTCTCGGCGAAGCGTGCGATGATTGTCGGAACACTTGTTCAACCACACGGTTCTGACGAGGCCTATGATATCGAGGCCGTGATATAAGCCGTGGCATATCTGTATGGCTAGCACTAAATCAACCCCGCCCCATCGCGCGTCATAGGTCCGGCGCACCAACACCTTACCAGCGTGTAGCCGGCGGTGGCGGTCGCGGAATGCGTCCACCTCCACAAGCCGGGTCTCGGTAAGGTTCAGCCTCTTGGGGAGCACCAAGGCCCCGTACCGAGTCGTGTACGCGGCTTCATCGGCCGCGGCTTCCTCGGCGTGACGCGTGTAACGCAAGCTCAGCGCGCCTGGCACTAATACGCGAATTGCCTCGGGCATGTAGACGTCGGAGTGGTATACGCCAGCCGGCAAAACCGCGCCTGCGGGTACAAACGATTCTGCACAAACGGCCATTGCAATATCTCCTGGTAATAGACACGCAGGAGATAGGCTTGGCTGCGATTTCGCAGGGTCTGGCGTGGAACACGGCCAGGACTTAGGTGCGATGGCTGGTATTTTCAGCGCGCGCTGAAAGGGGCCGTTTCGGTGAAACCGCGGGGGAGGCCTTTGTCTTTGGCCTGGAGGCTATTTGGGTGCCTCGGCGCGCCGATGAGCGCCGGGTGCCTGATTTCGCCGAGCTTGATTCCGGCCTGCTGATTCCGACGTGCTGATTCCGCCCAGGTGATTCCAGCCAGCTGATTCCGGCCGGCTTTCAGACCTCGAAGGGCGTGGATTGGGGGCGCGGATTATGGGCGCCGGGGGTGACTGAAACACGGGGGGTGGGCGCGAATTTTTGGCCATGCCTATACGGGATGTGAATTCACCTTATCCGTGTTCTCTTCTCGAGGAGATTGCCATGATTATTGTTTCTTGCGGCTGCATCTTGAGCGGTATTGGCATATTTGTTGGCGTGCGCCCGTTTCTCGAGCGCATAGGCCTGGTTTAATCTCCAGCGCCATCGCCTGCGTTCCCCCTTCTCTTTCTTTTTTCAGACTCGCTTCGGCGAGTCTTTTTTTGTCTGCACTCCATGTCCGCGCAACGGACAAGCCCGAAATATAAGGCAAGCCTACACCAGGGTGCCCAAACTGGAGCTTGAGCGATGCATAACCATCTAGTTTCGCTGGACGGCTTTGAGGTTGAGGAGCTGGTAGTTGAGGAGGTTGTGCTGGCAACTGAACCGGGCAATAAGCCCGAGACCGGACCGCTGGTATCAGCTCAAACCACCGACACCCGCTTGTTGGCTCGCCTGTTGTTAGACGGCGCGCCATTAAACAGCTTGTATTAAGGCGTGCGAATACGCAGTCATTTTACCCCTTGCACCTACGCGAGGGGTTTTCTTTTGTGCCGAGATTGCCTAGGGGGAATGTCGAGCAAAAAAAGCGGCGCCGACAAGGGCGCCGCTTTAAGGCTATTGCAACTGAAGAGAACCACCAATTGGCTTGCCGCGCCAGGTCCGGTTGGGTCGTGTACGTGGCTTGTACTTGCCGCGCGTTCCGCTGACTACCGCAAGGGCGGAAGCTGCGCGCTGCCACACCTGGGTAGGTTCCTCCCCCACCAGTTGTGCGTACATGGCGCATTCGTCGCGCAACGCCGCCTCGAAAACACCACGCGGGGTGCCTTTCGACCCGGGGGTCTTGGCCAGTCGACGCTTGAGCTTGAGCAGCGACACGCCCTGACTCAACGCGTGCAACAACGGACAATGACGCTCAAGAGCCGTCTGCACCTGCCGCTCCGCGTAGTCTTCGTCGGGGGCGGGTGGTGCGTCTTGTCGTTGCGCGACAGCCGACACCGCTTCCGGCTTGTCATAATGACGACGTCTTTTTGCCTCCACTACGGTGGAGCTGGCGTCCATCTGCAACACGGCAGGTGGTACCTGCTCGAACTGAAGCGGTGGCAACGTACTTAACACGTACTTCCGCAAGAACCGTGTCGCGATAGTCAGCGCGTACGAGCGCTGAGCTATATGCGCACAGTCCAAACGTAGGTTCGGCTTGCGCTACCCGGATTGAATAACAAGCTCCGAGAGCGCTTCCTCTTCCGTTAACTCCACCTCCACGTTAGGCATCAACAGTTTTACGGCACCCAAAGCATGCCTGGCAAACTCGGCTTGCTCCACCAGCGTGAAATGCCGGTGAACAGAGGATGTACGTACGCCCATTGCATCTCCTCGGCCTTAACTCAAGGCGCATCAATAAACACGCGGGTTATAGGCCAGCGGAAAAATTCGAAAGCGAAGGTTTGGCTTCGCCTTTTATGGCGAATTCTAGGCAGGGCCTATAAGCCATACACCGCCGACCGGTCAGTCAACTACCCCGCCCTAAAGGACGGAGCTTGTCCCTGTACTAAGCCGCGACAGCATGCGGCGTTTCCGAGACTATAGGCCTATTGACTGAGGCCTTGGCCCTGGAGCGGATGTTCCGGGCCGCGTTCACGTCTGCGTTGTCTGTGTGTCCACAGGCCACGCAGCGGAACTTCTCTTGCGATGGACGGTTGGCCTTGTCTATGTGCCCACAGCGAGCACATTCACGGCTTGTGTTGCGCGGGTCGACAATCTCCACCAGCACCCCGGCCAGCTGTGCCTTATAGGCAACATACTGTCGAAGCTGATGAAACGCCCAACTGCCCATCTTCGCCCGTTGTGCCTTGCGAAACCGTGTCCGGTCGCGGATGCCTTTGAGGTCTTCAAGGGCGAGTCCGCGCCCGGTGCCTTTGGCCTTGGCAACGAGCGTTTTGGAAAGTCGATGGTTTACATCTTTACGAAACAGGGCTTCCCGCCCGGCGATGGCTCTTATCTTGCGGCGGATGGTTTTGGGCCGGCATCCCCGGCGCTTACGCCCAGCGGCCGCTTTTTGGAGCTTGCGGCGTAGTTCGTGGTGTTTGACGCGACAAGCTTCAACGTCGGTGCCTGAGTAGTGTTGTCCGTCGCTGTCCGTGGCCAGGTGAGTAACGCCGAGGTCGACACCAAGAAACTCTGTCGTTTGCGGGCTGGTCATTTCCGACTGGTCGACCGTCACCAGTAGGAACCACTTGCCGTCACGACGGCGCACCAGGTCGCACTGACCTTTGGCCGCCACGAGCCGCTCCCGCTGGTAGTCGCCCATGACGAGCGGCACCCGGATTCTCCCGGAAAGCGTCAGCAGCGACACCTCGTCCAATCGCTTGAAGCTCAGCATGCGCTGGTCGTAAGGGATGGCGGCATATTCCCGGAAGCTGGGCTTTTTCGTCTTGTCTCGTACATAGGCTTCGCAGACCTGCGCGATGCAACGCACCGCCATCTGGGCGGACAGGCCAAAACGGCGGCGCAGCTGCTGATAGTACAACTTCTGCAAGCGGAACTTATTGGCAGTCTTGCGCGCATAAGCCTCTTCGGCTAGCCAATTGGCCGCGGCATTGAACGCGCGCAAAGTCGCCTCCAGGGCCGCAGCCTGTTCGGAAGTTGGGAGGAGCCTTGTTTGCAAAGTCAGCTTCATGCCGACCTATAGGCCCCGAGAGATTTTCAGGTAACCGCGCTTTCCCTCCGCGGCATAAATGCCGGGGCTTCACGCGCGAGTTGGTGAACAAGGCTGGCGTTGAACCTCGAGGTTTCTCACTATGCGACGTGTTCTGCGTCTTTTGGCGCGCAGCTTCGTGCTGTGCATGTTTGTGGTTGGGGTAGCTCAAGCTAGGTCGCTTATGCTGACGGCCGTGCCCAATATGGCGTCGTCTGGCAAGTTGCGAGCGATGTATGCCCCACTTGTGCATTACCTTTCCGCCATGACAGGGCGGCCGGTACGCTTTCACAACCCGTACACTCTAAACGTCCTGGGGTACATGGTGCTGAAACACCGGCCGGCTGTTCTATTTGCCGGCCCGCACATCATCGACTGGGCCATAAAACACGCCGGCTACCGACCCGTATTGGCAGGCACCGGGCACCTGCACTTCGTGCTCGTCGCCAAGAAGGCGGGAATAACACTACCCATGCTGCGCGGGGCCCTCGTGTGTGGCCTGCCTCCACCGAATCTGGCAACGCTTGCGCTCTTTGCTAAATTCCGTGGACACGTCAGCACGCCGTACATAGTGCTAGCCCGTTCGCCAAGAACGGCTCTGGCCGGAGTGTTGGCCGGGCGCTGTGTGGCTGCGGCTGTGCCAATAAAAGTAGCGCAGTCGGCTTTGGCCAAGCACGTCGTGTACACGGTGACTGACCTCGGGACATATCCAGACCTGGCGTTCGCCATCTCACCACGTCTTGGCTCTAAGATTCGGCTACGGTTGGCTTTAGCCCTGCGAGCCATGGAGGCACGACCTGCACTGGTGCCGCTTGCTCGTACCTACAATATTCCCGGGTGGTTTCACCCGTCCGATGCGCTGTACACGGGGTTAAGCCATCTCCTGAACGCGTATCCGGGATTCAGTCCGACTGCTAGTCCATAAAAGCAGGGGCCTCCGAAGAGACCCCGCGCCCGGCAGCAAAACCACCGGGGTAGCGTATTTGGCAAAAAACCCCCGCGCCGAAAGGCGACGGGGGTGAATGGGTACAGCGCTAGCCGAAGACTGGGCGCTGTACTGGACGGACTGGACGGCGAGTACCGTCGAGAATGGTCCGCAACAGGGCCGCGGCTCTGTCGTAGCTCATTCCATCGGCCCAACACTGGGCCCGAGCCTCCTCGATGAGTTCCTCCTCGAGGGCCAAGTCAAAGTCGATTTCCACTTGGGTCTGCTTACTCATGGCATATCTCCTGCGCAATTAAACACGACAGGCATAGGCATGGCGGTGAATTCGAGGCGTTGGACAGATTCTGAATTTTTGCCTGGGCCTAAAGGCTTCAGGGCCGGCAATACCGGCTCTTGCAAACGTGAACACCATAACAACAACGAGGCAAAACCATGAGCAAGCCCAATGATAACGGCGTGAGCAACGTAATGCTGCAGGGCGTCGGTGCGAACAATCTCATTCTGCAAGGCGTCCTCGTGGACTACGAGGTTCGCAAGTCGGGTGCTGCCATGCTCTGGTTGGACACCGCTCCGGGGCGAGACGAGAAGGAGGTGCTGGGGGCGGCGGTGCCAAGCTTCTTCACGTCCATCATCGCCGTCCGCGTCCCGAAGCGTGCCGCTGCGAGCTTGGGAGATATGCAGAAAGGCGCGGTGTATGAGGTCAAGGGCCACATCCAGGGGGTGAAGCGCATCCTCGACGGCAAGACCTTCTTCTTGGCCGAACCGCAGGCAAGCTACGTCCGCCGCAAGGACTTCGGGCCTGTCGTGCCGATAGAGTTGGCCGCAACGGAATAATTCCACAAGGTCGCTACCACCTCCGGGATGACCGGGATGTTTACCGCGCTTGTTGGTCCGACACCGCGTGTCCAGGCGTGCATAGCGCAGGCTCATGCGCGCTATGACACGCCTGCACTTCTTTTGCGCGCCATTCTCGCCGTCGAGGGTGGCGGCGCGGGCGTCGCAAGCCAAAATGCCAACGGCACGCAGGACCTTGGCTGGGCGCAGATAAACACGTCATGGCTCCCCCGTCTGCGCAAGACCGGTATCACCCGGGCCGACCTGTTGTATGACCCATGCGTCAACATCGGCGTTTCGGCCTGGATATTGCGCCGGAACTACCAGCAATACGGCAACTGGTTCCAGGCCATCGAGGCCTACAACGCGGGCAATGCGCTCGCGTTCGGCCGCACCTACGCGCTGCGCGTTGTAACCCTTTGGACGCGCATGTGGCGCTTAAAGACAGACGGTTAAGGCGCGAATTTTTCCTCATGTCTATGCAGTGACGGCAGGACTTGCGCATTAAGCGCCGGCCCGCGCGATTCGGGGAATACACGATGTTTGAGGAAACAAACAATGCAGCGTAACAACAAGAACATGCGGGACGGAATGCGCCAGCTGTTGCACCGGACGTGGGTGCGCATCGCATCAGCAATGGGCCTCACCCTGGCGCCGCTGACCGCATATGCCGGCACGGTGTCGACCACCGACCCCTTCTACACGTTCGTGGCCACCCTGCAGCAATGGCTCGGCGGAGGCCTCGGTGTCGGCCTGTCGCTGGCGTCCATCATCATGGGCGCCGTCACCGCCGTGGCCACGCACAAGCACATCATGGCCTTGGGCGGCGTGGCGCTGGCGGCATTCATCCACTGGGGCCCGGAGGTCGTCATGCAGCTCATCACGAATGGAGCCGTCTTAGTCTAATCAACCGGACAGACAAGGGCCGCCCATGGAAGAGAACGCGGAGCTGCGCCAGATGCCTCGGCATGTTGACGAACCTGTACCCATCATTTTCTGGTCGGTGCAGGAGTTCGCCGTCATCCTGGCCATTCTCGGCGTGGCCATCGTGTTCAACATATGGGGCATCGGTTTTATCGTTTCCGCCGGCGCGGTGTGGGGGCTACGACAGCTCAAGCGAGGTGCCAAACGAGGAGCGGCACAGCACTGGATTTGGCGGCGCGGGTTGAATCTCGACAAGGCCTTGTCGAGGACCGCGCCACCGCCATGGACGACGGAGTTCGTGGAATAGGGGTAATGGGGACATATGAGCGAAACGAAGAACGTAATGGGCGGCGTGAAACCGACTCGCCACATAAAACCTGCGGGTGGCGCAAAAACAGAACACAGCCATATGGACACCTTGGTGTTAGGCGCTGCTCTTGGAGTCGGCCTAGCGACCGCTCTGGCCACCGTAGCCGAAGGGTGCCGGAGGCGGCCCAGGTGTCGGTGACCACTAAATGATAGGGGCGCGGAATAATGGTAGGTAAACAACCAAAGTACGGCCACCAGGTGGCTAACCTGCACGATGCCAGTCGCGGCTGGCGCGCGGCGGCCTACAGCCTGGGGGTGGTTGCGCTAGCCCTGGCCGTTCTGGCGGGTCACCTTGCCGATACCATCCGTGTCGTGCTGGTGCCGCCGCAGTTTGCGCGTCTTGCGCAGGGACGTGTGCCGGTAACTCGGGGGAAGGCCTATCTCGCCTTGTTGGCGCGCGCCGACACTGCCACCTTGCTGGATTGGACACCGGCCACGGTTGGCTCGCAGTTCACGGCCTTTCTCGACCGTTGCGCGCCAGCCTTGTATGCGCGGCTCGACACGCAGATGCTGGCGGACAGTAAGGAGTACACCTCCTACAATCTCACCGAATCTTTTTATGTGCGTAAGGTCGTGTTCGTGCCGCCTGCCGCTATCGACATTACCGGGTGGCTTGACCGCTACAGCGGCGACAAACGCGTCATGCATGCGCTGTTGACTTACCGGCTTACCTACAACCACAGCTTTGCCTTGACACGTCTTACGGTGGAGAAAGACAAGCATGCGTAATTTACCGAAAACATCCTCGCGCGCAGCGCGCGCGTTCATTCTGCTGGCTCTTGCCGCAACACCCACGGCGTGGGCCATGACCGCGGGCGAATTCGCGCCGCCGCAGCCTCCTGCTGGCTTATTGCATCACCGAGCTCCGGTGTCGGCCCCAGTCGCGCGCACAAAGAAACCAAAGCCCGCCTTGGTGCAGGATGGCTCCTCATTTGTGTTTGCCCCCGTGAAAACCACCGGCCACATTGCCGGCCCGCAGGCAGGCAATATGGCGGGGCAGGCTGCTCCACCCACGCGCAGTACGAGCGAGTCGATTGTCCATGCGCGCGGCGAGGCGCCGGCCTCTAAGCCCGTCGGCGTTCGGCGCGCGCTGCTCCGTCGTCGGCCGGCAAGGGTGCAGGTGCAATCTGCCATCGCCATGACGCAGGATGACCGCGAACCCCGCAGGCAAAAACACGTTGCGCGCCCTGTCCTGCCAGCTAATGCGCGACTTGTATCTACGCGCGATTACAACTTGCTGGTGTTCCCCTCGCCGCTGCGTAAGGCCATCCTGCCGCCTGATGCACCGGTGGCCGGTAAGCCCATCTATCTGAACGGCGGGCGCGTACTCATGCTTCGCTTCTATCCAGATGGCCGTCAGCCGGTACAGCTCGTGGCCGAGCTGCAGTCTGGTCTGGTCGTGACCCTGTCATTGGTGCCGGACCCGCACAAAAGCGGCGCCCACATTGTGGTTCGCGCCCCAGTTCCGGCCGCCGCGCCCCTGCACGAATATAGTGCCAATCCTAACGCGCACTACGTGCGATACCTTGCCCGGCTCGTAGAGGGCCCTATGACCTGTCCGAAGCGACTCCACGGCTGGAACTCCGTGCGCCGCCACGGCCGGCGCGTACCGGTTTGCTGGGGACGGCGCCTGCAAGGTTTTACGCGCGCGGCCTTACCGCCCGAGCGTATCTATAACCGGCTCGTGGCGCGGCCCGTGGCGGCCATGGCGAACGGCAATGCGGTCATCGCAGCCTACATTCTGCACGCGCGGGACGACAGGCACAGCGTCGTCGACCCGGGCCAGTTCAGTTGGGTGGGTGTGCGTGCGGCGCTTTTGACTGGTGACCAGGTGGACCGGTATCACAGCCCGGTCCTGTATGTCGTAACAGGCGAATTCGCACAGCGTGCGAGCGAAAACCACTAAAGGGCGAGTCATGACGGACGACCGGAAAGAGCCACCTGAGACCGAGCAGTTAGATTCGCCGGAGGCGAATCAGGAATCGACAGTGCGCGCCAAGCTGTCGGTTGACACGCCCTCGCGGCGTGCGGCGACCGTCAAGCGCAAATGGCTGCTTGTATCCGTCGGGGTGTTTGCCGGGCTCGCCGTGATTTCGTCCTTTTTCAGCGGCCCGACCTTCAAGCCTATCCAGGCCACGCATAAGGCCAAGAATTTCAACCTGACGCCACCCAGTGTGTTGCGTCAGTCCTTTCATGCGCAAACGCAGGCCAGTATTCGCGCGCTGACAGGGCACACCCACGAACAACAGGCCGAGATTGCAACCATTCTCCAGCAGCTGAAAACGGACCGGCAGGCGCGCTCGCAAAATGAACAGCAACTGCTCGCACAATTAGCCAAGCTCACCGCCTCCGTGGCGCGCCTCAAGGCGGAAACAGAGGCCTTGCGGGCGGCGCGCGGCCCGCAGCCGGGCCTGCCTGGCCACGCAATGCCAAACGCAAACGCCTTGCCGCAAAATCCGCCTGGCACGGGCGCGCCGCAGTACGACCAGTATGCCCCGCCGACACCCCCCGGTTCCGGCGGCTCTAGCTTCTCGGGCACAACTCCAGCCGCTCAGACCAAACCGCTCGTGCTTATTCCACCGAGTTCCAGCGGCAAGACCGCTTCGACTGTGAGCTTCGTGCGCAATCCCTACGCCGGTTACATCCCGTCCGGCTCGTTTGTGCCGGTGGTGCTGCTTACCGGTGTCGAGGCCGGCACGGCCTCATCCGCCCAGGCGAACCCCGAGCCCGTCTTACTGCGCATCCAGAACCTGGCGCAGCTACCAGGGTATGCGCGCTACGACGTGAAGACCTGCTTTGCCACGGGCTCCGCCTACGGCTCCATGTCCACCGAGCGCGCCTATGTCCGACTGGCGAGCCTCTCGTGCATCGACAAGCGCCACAAGCTGGTGCTGGATGCGCCGCTCAAAGGCTACGTCGTCGACTCGGATGGCATGTTCGGTCTGCGCGGGAAGCTCGTACAGCGCGAAGGTGCCTTGCTCGGCAAAGCCTTGCTCGCCGGCTTCGCCCAGGGTCTCTCCAACGCCTTCATGATGGGCGAAGGCACGACCACCATGATGTATGGCATGGGTGGCATGGGTGCAGCCCAAACCCTGAGCGGTAGCCAAATGGTCCACGAAGCAGGACTCAGCGGTGCGTCCTCTGCCATGCAGATGCTGGCCAAGTTCTACCTCGACCAGGCGCAAAGCATCTTCCCGGTTGTCGTGGTGCGCCCGGGGCGTGAGGCCACGCTGGTGTTGAGCAGCGGCACCTCGCTGCACTGGCACCGATACGGGCCGCTGTATGTCCGGCATATCCAGCCGAAATAGCCAGTGTTGTTGGCCACAGTGCCGACCATTTGCACGAATTCTGGCCCGGGCCTAAGCAATCAGATAAGCAAGCCATAAAGCTTGCGAGAGGAGAGAAAATGAGCACCGAAATGAGTCCCCAGCGGCAGCAGTTTGCGCGCGTCATGACCACCGCCTTCGGTCTGTTCGCGGCAATGGTTATTGGCGTGGTAGTGGGCACCGTATGGCCACTACGCACGCAGTCCCCGACAGCGGTGTCTGCGCATGCCCGGCCTTCGGTTACCGTTAAGGCTAAAGCCGCAAAAGCCACGAGGGTTTTTGCTTATCTGCGTGGCAAGATGCCGCGCGCCGGATTCACCGGGGTACAGCCGGACAGTACGGCGCCTGGACTGTTCCACGTGGAAACCGCGAGCAACCCCAACGCTCCCGTTTACTTCGACCCGCGCAACCACGCCTTGATAATCGGGCTGGTCGTGAATCTCGACAACCCACAAGCCTTGATTGCCCCGGGCACCCGGTTTCCTGCCAGCAAAGCCGCGCGCTAGAAGGACCCCACAGCCATGAAAACTTTGCGACTCAAGCCCCTGCTGCTCCTCGCACCCTTACTGCTCACAGCGTGTGCCACGCCCGGGTATCAATGCAAGCGCGGCGAGGCCTGCGCGCCGGTGCACAACACCTATGACGACGCCGTGCACGCGCAAGGTAGCTGGCGCCCGCTCTGGAACGTCCGCGGGCACAGTTTCGGGAAAAAGCGCGAGCATGGCTGGTTTTCCGGCTGGTTTTCCGACAAGCACGAGCACAAACATCTGAAACCCGTGCGCAGCTCTCTAGTTACGGGTGGCATTGCCACCCGCATGGGTGGGCCGCAAGCCCAGGCGCCTGTTTACCAGCCGCCACGCCCGTGGCGGGTATGGCTGGGACCGTGGGTCGACGCCAACGGCGACCTGCGCTCCGGCCAGTACGTATGGTTCGTTACGCCGGGACACTGGTACTACGCCGGCAAGATTTGGCCGCTGGGCCGGCTCGGCAAACACATAGGCGACACGTTCGTCAAAGACGGCGTGCTGGCCCCGGTGCCGCCGACCCGCCTGGGATTCACGCCTAGCTTGTCGCGCACGGCGCCCGGTGTGATGCCGTCCATTACCCAGCCGAAGGTCGTGCATCGGCCGCGTAACAGCTCGCCAAAAGCGGCGCAGTAGGAGACCTTGATGGACCTCGACACCGACTCCGTCCCGGCGCGCCTGCTCCGCCTGTGGCGCGAGACGTCCGGACGCCTTAGCACTTGGCTGGGCGTACCTCCGGCCGGGCCTACCGCCCTGCCCTTTCAACTAGCCGTTGACATTGCGGAGCGTACCCCGCTGAGCTCGCTATTGCCCTACGTCGACTATGATGACGAGTACGAACTCTTCATTCTCGATAACGGCCGTCAGCTGCGCGCGGGTTTCGTCCTGCAGTACGCGCCATTCACATCCCTCGGTACGGATATCGAAGGGTCGCTTGAGACGCTCTTTACGCAACTGCCGGCCGATTCGACCGTGCAGGCGGCGGTATTGTCTCTGCCCGATTACTACCGGCAACTTGCCGCCTGGCAACACGGTCGGTCGTTTACCAACAACGAGGCCATAGCATTCCTCGCCGAGGAACGGACACGGTATTTGCTCGGCGCCGGCTCGCATTACTCGCTCGTCAAGGGGCGGGATGTCCAGCCGCGGGCGCTACGCTACTACTGTACCGTCACCGTACCTTACACGGGTGCCGTGGACGACCGTTATGGGCAGGAGGCATGGCTCACACGCGTCTCGCGTCTGAGGGAAACGGTGCGTGGCGCCTTCGAGGGCATTCACTCACACGCCCGCAACCTACAAGGCCCGGAGGTGCGCCGTCTGTTGCGCCAACTGCTCAATCCGCACTTCTCGGCCCTCGAGCTAGATGAACTCGACGTGCCGACTCCGGCACATCTTGTCGGCCTGGTAGAGCGACAAACGCGCATGGTTCCGACCCCTGATGGCCCGCTCTCGTTCGAGGACGCGCCGGAGGGCACAGGCAGGCATCGGCAGCTCATCCTGCCGATGACCGTCGACGGCTATCCGCCGGCTTCTTACCTGCCGCTCACAGCCCTGCTCATTGGCGCTCCCGACAAGCCCGACGAACGCATTGCGCCGCCGTTCTGGCTGTACACGAACGTCATCATTCGCGATTCCGACAAGGCCCAGGACCGACTGCGCTTGAAGCTCGCGGGTCTGACTCGCCAGCTGATGGGCGACTCTCCGGCCTACAAGGCCCTCATGAGTCACCTCTTCGAGATGCGCGACGACCTCCAGCGTCTGGTCATTGCCGGCCAACACGGACATCCCGCAGTGCAGGCCTATACCGGCATCAACCTCTGGACGACGCCGGACATGGCCCACGAGCACGCATCTAACGTCCAGTCCATGTGGAAGCAGTATGGCTTCCGTGTCTCACCGGAACGCGCCATCAGCCTGCCGGTTTGGCTTGCCTCCCTGCCGGGTGGCCTCACGCCCGACATGGACCCGCCGGGCGGAGAGACCGGCTTGCAACGGGGCAGCACCATGCATTCCCTACATGCCACTACCCTTATGCCGATGCGCGGGGATTGGACCGGCTCGCCACCGGACCACGGCGGGTTGCTGCTCGTCTCCCGTCTCGGACAACCGACGGTCATCGACGTGCAGGACCAAGCCTCCGACAACTACAACTTCGTCATCGTCGCCGCCTCGGGTTCCGGCAAGAGCTTCATGGCACAAGACCTGGTTGTCGACTTCCTGTCGCGGGGCGGACTCGTCTATGTCATCGACTCGGGCCGCAGTTACTACGAGCTCGCCGAGACCGTCGGCGGTCAGAACCTGGTCTTCGACCCTGAAAACCCATTCAACCTGAACCCCTTCGGCCGCGTGGACTCCGCGGACCCTGAAGCCGTAGGCGATATTACCCAGGTCCTGAAGCCGCTCATGAAATACATGGCCTGGCCGGAAGCCGCCACGCAAAAGGCCGTCCCCGACTGGGAGTATTCGCTCTTCGACCGCGCCATCGCCGAGGCCTGGCGCCTGAAGGGCCCCGAGGCCAACGTCGAGACGGTCGCGCAGTGGTTCACGACCCACGAGGACGAGCGCGTCCGGCACATCGCCGACCAACTCCACCCCTACGCCGTCGGCCGCTTCGCCCGCTGGTTCTCGGGCGCCGGCCGCCCCGTCGACCTCTCGGGCGGTCCTGGCGCGCGGCTGGTCGTAACCGAGCTCGACGAACTCGACCGTTATGGCGAACTGCGCGACGTCGTGTTCGTGTTGCTGTTGAACCGCATCGCCCAGGAAATCTACCTGAAGAACAAGGGCGTGCCGAAGCTCCTGCTCATCGACGAAGCCTGGAAGCTGCTGGCCGCCCAACAGGCCGGGGAGTTCATCGAGGCGGCCTTTCGGACGGTGCGTAAGTACCAGGGTTCGGCAGGCGTCATCACTCAGGGCTTCCCGGACTTCGACAAGTCACCGGCCGCTCGCGCCGCTTATGACTCCGCAGCCTGGCTCTTCTGCCTGCGCCAAAAGCCCGCGAGCCTGGACACCGCCTTTACCACCGGCGGTCGACTTGCGAGCCTCACGCCAGACCTGCAGCGTCTCGTGCGCTCTCTGCACACCTCAAAGGGCGCGTACTCCGAGGTATTCGTCCAGAACGCCGACAGGCACGGCCTGTACCGCTTCTACGCCGACCAGTACAGCTACTGGCTGTACACGACGAACCCCAAGGACAAGATGAAGCGCGAGGGCGCGTTCAAGCGCGAGCAGGCCCTTACGCCGGCGGCCCCGCATGGCGAGCTGATGGCGCGCGCCTGCCGTGCCCTCGCGGAAGAGGGCTACAAGGCCCTCTATGGCAAGACGCCGGGGGAGTTTCTTGAGAACCGGCTGTAGGCAGCCCTGCTACCTGGTATGTACTGAGATTACTTTTGGCAGTCTCGTGGCTAGGTCTTGGGGCTACCCGTCCTCCTTGTCTGCAGCTTCCAAAACGGGTCGGCCGCCTACGGTTTTTAGATAAGTCCGCCACGTCTCGAGGCAGGTGTTGGCTAGTTCGCGGACGTCATAAGTCCTTTTGTCAGCCACAATCGTCAAGCGCGCATCGCCACCGTAATAACCAGGCCTGAAATACGGGTTATTTGGTGGGCTGTATTCTCGTATTATTGATAGCTCGTTATCTTCGTGGCCTTTTCGCGTTAGTGAACAATGCTTTGTGACGTTGGATACATCCTGACAGATGCCGAGCTCGACGTGGCTATTAACGAACGCCCCTACCTCTTCTCGGGTCACAGCGCCAGTTAGTTCAAGCCACTCAGGTAGTGCTGCGCAGGCCTGGAAAAACGCAAACGTAAAGTCCAGGATGTCAGGCTTATTTTTTGCCGTGGTCATGCGTTTGTACCAGCGTTCGACCCGCCCCCACTGGGCTTCCCAACCATCCGAATTATGAAGGCTTCCCAGCAGAACGCGTGGTCTTGTTTTAGGCACATCCCGCCGCTCTTGTTGAGAACGATTCATGCTACCAAGCCAGCCAAAAAGCGCAAGTCGTTTCGTGCTGCACTTGGCACCCCACCGCCAGCTGACGCTGCGAGCTGGGGCGGCGCGGGGCACCAAGGCACAATAAGCTGTTGAGCGGGGCTTTGGCTCTTATGCATTAAGCCAATTTTTCTCTGCGCCTATAGCCTCGTGTTCAATCGACGAGGATATATAGGTGGCTCACAAACGGACCAAGTTCTATCAGCGCGTTGAAGGCAAACTCGTTGAGGTCGGCGACGACGCCGTACTATCGCGTGCCAGCGACATTCTTCGGGAGCGCCTGCACCGCGACGCAGACGGATGTGTCATGCAAAACCCCAATGTTGTTCGCGAGTTTCTACGGTGCAGGCTGGCCGCTAGACCGGTAGAAGTCTTCGGTGTCATGTTCCTGGACGCGCAACACCGGCTCCTGGTATTCGAAGAGCTGTTTCATGGCACCCTCGATGGCGCGACGGTATACCCGCGCGAAGTCGTACGCCGCGCGCTAATCCACAACGCCGGTGCTGTCATATTCGCGCACAACCACCCATCTGGGGTGGCCGAGCCGAGCGCCGCCGATAGGCAGCTGACGTGTCAGTTGAAGGAGGCCCTGGCTCTTATCAATGTGCGGGTATTGGACCATCTCGTGGTTACGGCCGGCGAAGCGCTGTCGCTTGCGGAAAAAGGACTTCTCTGAATTCATACAGGCGCCTCGCGGCGCCTGTTGTTTTAATGGCGAACTGGGCCTCTCAAGCCAGAATCCCCTCGAATTTTTTCCTATGCCTACACTCCGCATGGCCAACCAAAAACTGACACGTATCCTCATCGCCATGGCGGCACTTCTCGCCCCGGTCACCGCCTTTGCCACCATCAACCCAGTCGGGCAGACCGCCTGGACGCTCTGGGCCTTCGGCAACGGCAACGTCATCTACAACCTGCTGTATGCGGCCTCGGGGCTGGTCTCATCGAGTGGCTACCTGGCGCTGGTAAGCTTCTTGTCGCTGATTTCGGTGGTTGCGGCTTCCGTCATGGCGGCCAACAATGCCATGGCGTCCAAGCGTCTCATCGCCGCCATCCTGGGCATCTTCGCCTTCATCTCCATCGGCTTGAAGGAGACGGCCAATGTCGCGGTGGACGACCCCGTGACGAACTACATCAACGTCGTCCCCAACGTCCCGGCCCTGGTGGCCATTCCGCCGGCCGTCATCTCCGAGGCTGGGTATCGCATGACCCAGCTCCTCGAGCAGTATTACAGCCTGCCGAACGACCTCACGCTGACTGGCGGGGACGCCTTCGACCTGGCCAACTCGCTCATCAATGCCCAGACCCAGGTCCAGGTGACATCGCCCGGCTTGCGGGCCACTGTGGCCGCGTTCACAACCAACTGCATTCTCCCTGCCCTGGCCTCGGGCCAGCTCAACGCCGGCCAACTCGTCGACAGCACCGCCCTGTGGTCCATGGACGGCCAGCAAGGCACCCTGGCGCAGGCCGAGCAGTCGCCATTTACGCCCGTCTACACGGGCAGCAGCCCCGGAGGGACTCTGGTGCCCTGCGGTCCGGGCGGGGTCGGGACCGGCCCCTGGTACCCGACGGTCACGTCCACGGAGTATCCAAGCGTTTCGGCCGACAACGCGTATCAGTACATCTCACAATACTTTACTGCGGCGGCGCCCGACTGGCTGGCCAACACCGCCTCGACTTTTGCCAACACCTCCACCTACAGTTGGCTGGGCAGCGAGCTCACCTCGGCCGAGCAGTGGGATTTCGGAACGAATCTCACCCAGTCGACCGGCGAGACCATCGCCCAAGCTGCCGCGGTCAACCTCATGAATCCGTCGATGCGCGCCGCGGCGGTCGCGAGTGGTGACAGCTCGCTTGTTACAAGCCTTGCCGTCTCACAGGGCCAGCAATCGCAGATTTCCAGTTGGGCTACGGCGGCCGCCCTGTTCCGCGACCTGTCGGGTTACATCTTCTCGGTGCTGCAGGCCTTCATCCTCGGCATCGCGCCCATCATCCTCGCGGTCGTTGTTCTCCCGGGCGCCGGCAAACGCATCCTGCTCTCCTACGGCCAGGTGCTCATCTGGCTCGCCCTGTGGGAGCCGACCATGTCGGTCATCAACTTCATCGTCGCCCTTTACGCCCAGGGGACCCTCGGGCCGACCCTTGGGTCGTCCGGCGGTTACTCCATGATGGACCAAGGCGTCATCACGCAGATGACCTCCAACATGGAACTCGCCGCGGGCTTCCTCGCCTCCACCGTGCCCCTTATCACGTGGGGCCTGGTGAAGGGCGGCCTCGCCTTCACCGACTTCGTGGTTGGCGCCGTAGGTTCGAGCTTTGCCACGACCGCCGGCGCCATGGCCGCCACCGGCAACGTCAGCCTCGAGAACTTCTCGATGGGCAACGAAACGCTGAACCAGAGGATGCTGGCAGCCAGGACGACGGGTGGGCAGGGACAATTCATGGAAGACGTTTCCGGGGAAGGCATTACTACGACATACAATACAGGTGGTAGCGTCACGAACAGTGTGTACGGTAAAGAAACGGCGCTCAAGAGCGCCAACACCTCAGCTGCGGTGGCGAACGCGCTTAGCGCTGCGCGCAGCGCCGGAGTGCAGGCCTCGCAGGATACTAGCAGCGGACTTTCGATGGCCTCCGCTGCTATCTCCCAAATCATGACCAGTGCAAGCCACGGCCAAGGTATAAATCAAAGCACGAGTGTAGGAAACACCGCCAGCCTTGGGCGGTCTGGGACGGCGCGCGTGCAAGAGGCCATCGGCGCAGGTCTGGACCACCTTACAACGGACGCGCAGGCCAAGGAGTTCGGGTATGGCCTCGGAGGCAAACTGACCGCCGGGCAGCGCAAGTCGCTGGGGTCTGCCTTGAGCGAGGAGGAAGGCAAGGCGACCGGGCACGCGAAAAGTATGCTAGGTTCGCTGCTGGGCGGTCTCAACGCGAGCGCGACAGGCGGGATGGACTCGGGCGTCGATGAAAAGAACAGTTACTCCACGTCCGGCAAGCAGAGCCACACCGCGTCGCTGGATGTAAGCGGCGGCACCTCAGCTGACCTGAAAAAAAGCGCAGCTGTGAATGCCGCTACCGCGGCTACGCTCGGCTACCTGCAGTCCGACCAGCACGGATACTCGGCTGACGCCAGGAAGTCCATTGCCAGCGGGCTCAAGTTTACGCAGAGCGCTTCGAACGAATATAGGGCCAACAAGAGCTTTACGGCATCGGCCAGCGTAGGGACGAGCCTTACTATTGCCAATCAGCGAGACGCGTCGAGCATGGAACCCAACAACCTGGCAGCGTTACGGCAAGCGGCAAAGCAGCACATTGCTCATCGAGAAGCTGGCATCGACAGAACGGTAAACCCGAAAATCGGCGCGGGTGGCAAGCTACTCGCCCAAAGTGGGTCCATGGCCAAGAAGGTAGGGGCGCTGGCAACAAGTGATACGGCCGGTGTTCCAGGACATGGCGCTATTGTCGCAGAGGCCGAGGCTAAAATCGGCGACACTAAGACCGACGTGGCGGCCAGGAGCCAACAACTTAGCAACCTTGCCGATGGGCGCGGCAAGGCGGCGACCATAGAGGCTGACGCAGACCGTAACGCAGGCCATGACGCGCTCGACAACCTTCAGGAGAGGGTTGCTGCCCGGGGCGGGCGTATACAGGACGCGCTCAACAGCAACGACCCAATGGACCTGGCGGCACCGCGCGGGCTGCGCGGACCCTGGGACCTGGCGGGCGGCGGGATTCTTGCTATTGGTGAAGCCGGAGCTGCTAATGTGGCGCTTCACGGCGCCGGGGCCGGGATTGGGTACGCGGCGGTGAGCGACGCAGCACCATTGCTGGTCGCCGGGGGCGCCGGCGCTGTGGGTCTACTTTACTCGCCGAACCTCGGGAAAGCGGAGCTACCGGTACCATCCAATATTAAACCGCTAAACAGGGAGCAGGCAGAGGCCTGGATGGACCAGGACAAACAGTCGACGGGTTCTGACTAAGCGTACGCGTAGGATGTTGGCCTGGTCGGTTGCCGTGGCTCTTGCCTACTTCATCTACCTGGCCGTGCAATCCATGCGCATTAGACATCAGGCTGTACGGCCCTGGCGATATTCGCCTTGCCAGTTCGCCCCACTCTGGCGCCTTGTCGAGGAGGAGGCTGTGTTGCGCGATGAGGGCCGCGCCAGTCCTCGCAGGCCTTGCTGAGGCGCGAAGCTGTAGGTATTGCCTACTTCTCGTTGGGGCCACTGCGAATTTATGGCCGACCCTATAGCAGCATCACAATCTCGCCGAGGAGGCCCCGTGGACGACACCAGCAAGAAAGAGCAACGTATCAACATTTCGCAAGACGGCATCCTGCCGGAACGCGACGCCCAGAATAATTCCGAGCAGGCGCAGCTCATGCGCGAAGCTGTGGATGAACAGTGGCGGCTCGAGCACAGTGCCCCCAAACCCGTTGCAGCCTTGCTTGGGCCGCACTTGGCAGCCCAGGTCGACCTCCTCGTGTACTATGCGGATGACCGACTCGAGCGGCAGGTACCACTAAGTCAGGCGTGGCTATTCGCGCTTGATGCTTATATGCTCGAAAAACCGTTCGTTATTTACGGCATTGGGGACACGCCTGCCCATGATGCGCTGCTCATCCACTACGACGGGGACATATTGCGCTCCGAGTACGACGTGGAATGGGCCCGCACGTGGATAAAGGCTGGCATTGAGGTTATACAGGAAGTTGCAGCCATCCGAATGACCCGCCCTGGACCACCAAGCCATAAACAGGAATCCGTACTGGATACTGTGACCGCCGACGAACTGCCTAGCGCGGAGGAAACCCAGCCGACATCCGTGGGTGCTGCCGACACCGGGGGCCGTGTGTAACCCCTCCGTGGGGGGGGTCACGGCCCATAGCCATATTGCAGCCTAAATGAGCGTGCCGACAACACCACCAAGCTTGGTGTCAAACACACACCCAAGCCTCGCGGCATAAAAACGGTAATCATTGTCCATCGGACGTGTTTCGTCGCCTCGCTCTTCTTGTCTTTTGCCCTACTGCACTCTGCTTTCGGCAACCCGTAGGTCATTTATTGCCAGCGGGTCACCCTGCGCGGCCCCCTTCTGAAACCAAGCTACTGCTATCATAATGTTCTGCGGAACACCGCGCCCGTAATAATAAGCCAACCCTAGATTGACCTCTGCATTCGCGTCACCTTGCCGGGCGGCCTTGGAATACCAGTAAGCGGCTTCGTCGTAATTCTGCATGACGCCCAGCCCTTGGCTGTAGGCGCGACCCAAATTAAACTCTGCGTCCGCAAGTCCCTGTTTCGCGGCCCTTCTGAACCAGTGTGCCGCCTTGGAATAGCTTAGCGATACACCCCAGCCATGATGGTAGGCGGCGCCCAAGTTATCCGCTGCAAGGGCGTTCCCCTGCTCCGCAGACTTCCTATACCAGTACGCTGCACGCGCGGTGTCTTGTGGAACACCAAGACCACGTTCGTAGGCAAGACCGAGGTTGTATTCCGCGCCTGCATCCCCCTGCAGTGCGCCCTTCTTGTACCAGTAAGTCGCTTTCGCAAAACTCCTCGGAACCCCCTGGCCCTGTTGATAGGCATTTCCCAGGTCGTTTTCGGCAGGGGCATACCCTTGTGCCGCAGATTTTTCGTACCAGTAGGCTGCTTTTGCGTGGCTCACTGGGAGACCCCACCCGTAGCTGTATAGAAGCCCAGCACAAGCCGCGCCTACGCTATTTCCTGCCCGAGCCCCCCGCAGAATCTCCTGCGCCGCTCGCTCACTGCCTGCCTTGGCTTCCTGTATAAGCATTCCGTAGGTCACCCCTAGCGCCTCGGACAACGGCACCACCGCGCCTGCGACACCTATTGCTAATGCCGCGGCGACTCCAACTTTCATTTTGATTTTTGTCATTTTTGACTCCCGCGCCATCTTTGGGATAATGCTTTTTCTTCCTCTGCAGGCCGAATGGCCTGTGTGGCAGCACACGCCATCAGCAGACCAGCTGCAAGAACCTTCATTTTATTATTTTTCATCGTGCCCTCACCAGTGGCAAGCGTGTCCTGGCATTATTTAGGCCCCGCCTGGATTTTGCGGCGCCCGCCACGTCGGTGCACCCTCGCGTTCAGTCTGCTAGACCGAACCAAAATCATCATTGAAGCTATCTCCGTTATCAACGGTACCAAAACTGTAATCCCAGTTCTGGTCGACGACATGCCCGCTGGTGTCAAGCCCGCAGTTATCCGTTAGCGGCAACCCAGTGGACGGATTGAAGAACCTAGCCCCAGTGTTGTTGTCCGCTTCGGAGTCGGCCGAGGATGGTTCTGGGAAGCTCGCTGCAACTATGGCCACAGGTGTCGATTCGGATGAAATGTCATGTCTGTTCGTCACGGCGGTGTCGGCGAGGGTGGAAGTATATCGAGCGGTAGAGTTGACTACGCGACGTTTTGTCCTGGCAGCCCACAGATGGCGTCGACGGCGCCATAACACAGCTACCGGGCCAAGACTCAAACCCACAGGCAAGACTACGCCCACCCATTCCGCCGTGAGGCCAAACCCAAGCCAAGCGAGCAGCTTGAGGGTAATTATTGTGAGTACAGCCGAACCAGCGATGGCCAAAGACAAGGCTAGGCCGGTGTCGTGTCCCAACAGCGGAGAGGCTTGCAGCTTTCGCTCCATAGCAGTCTCCGGGGGCGACTGAGAGATGGTCGGCGTCAGCACCTTCACCTGCCCCAGCTCTTCCATGCACTTTTTGCACGCTGCCTCATATTCAGCGGCGCTGGGCAAAACAAAACCGTCCACATGGACGACGTTGTTGCGCATCGTCGCAATCCAGCGCAGGCGCTTGACAAGCGGCACGGGCAACCGCTTTTCCACGGAGGTGATTCTCTCATGGAGGCCGGTACCCGTGGCTCCAAGGCGTTTCCCCAGCAAGGATTCCAGGGCCCGGGAGTATCTTATGACGAGCTCGATGTCAGAAGGCGTTGGCGGTGCTTCAGGCTGAACGGTTTTCGCGAGGCCCGCTGAACCTGCAGGCCTCCCCAACCCCAGGCTTTGCCTGGGGTTGGGTGGCGCGAAAACATCCTCGCACGGAGCGCGAGTGGAAGCGCTCTTGCTTTCAGGGAGTGGATTAGCTGGGGCCGTTTCTTTATTATTCTTATTATTTATCATGGCGTTACCTTACATAGTCAGTCGGCCTGCTTATGAGGTCAGTCGCTTATCCCTACAAGTTAAATGGTTATTGTCGGGAATCTAGTACAAGATGTTGCGTTTGGCAAGAGGCAGCCGAATGGCCGGTCGGCTCGCGAAATTTTCGCAAGACCTAAGTACGTTGTTGGCGGATGCATGCTGTCGTCAAACAGTTGACAGGCCGCAACTTTGTGAGCTATGTTGCATTCTGTCAACACCGGGAAACCGGGCGAGCGAACCTGCCTTCGGGCAGTAGGCCCAGCCGCTAAGCGATGACAAGCATGGCCGGGCCTTGGACCTTCATATCGACGGCAGGACGTGCCTTTGCCGTCGATATTTGTTCACAGCCCCAGGAAAAGCCTCAGGCGGGCCCTTATGGCCTCGAAATCCACAGCGCCCAGCTGTAGAATTTCGTACCTACCCCGCCCCAATTTTACACGGTCCAGCCGCCCCAAACTTACGGTGGTGACCATGTCGCACTTCGCCCATGTGGGGTCTGAGCGGCCCGGAATCGGATTGGCGTTGAAGGCGTAGTGGTATGGCATCATGGTGTCGGGTGCGGTCGTACTAAGAGGTACGATGGTGCAGAGATTCGGCCGGTTCCAGTGAGGCGCTACCACGACAACCGGGCGACACTTCACCATCTCAGGGGCCTTGAATCCGTTGAAATCGCATACTACTAGGCTGCCTGGCGCCAAGGGGCGTTTAAAAGACACGGGTCGTTGTTCTTCTTGTTCGTTTTCGATGTCTTGCAGTATACAGACCCTGTACTGGTCATTCCAAGATGGTGCTGCTGCGACGACCTGCGCCGGAAACCAGATGAATTTATGTGCGGGCCTATGACAAACGTCGACCCTGGGTATCCAGGAGAGCCCATCCCGGCGCTACGCTATGCCGGGATGAGTCGTCCACACCTGACAGGTGTGGACGACTCATCCATGGAGATGCCGCGCACATACGGCGAACGAACCTTTTCGCGGGTAGTTTAATAGTCCGCGCCATGATGGCGCGGACTATTTTATTTTTCGCTAAGGCGAGCCATCCGTTCGTGCCGATAATTACCGCCCGCGGCTGCCTGTCCCGACTTGCCCTGTAGCTGTCACTTCCCCGAATTTCCACCAGGGCCTATAAGCCCCATGCGCAAGAACATCACCCTCTCCTGCACGCTTGCCCTTTGCCTGCTATTCGGGATGCCCACGCCTGCGCCGGCGTCCGTTACCAGCTCGAGCCTTGCCATGCAGGGCGTGTATACGGGTGGCAAAGCCACGTCGTCCGCCAACGCCAGGACCACGTTCCACGCCGGCGGTACCGCCGGTTCCGAGCCCGAAAACGGCTCGGTGTCCGCCTCCGGACACGCTGGGTCAACCACAAGCATCCCTTGTGGCGGCACCGCGTTTAGCAACACGTCCGCGGTCTACCCGCTGGGCATCGAGACGGAGTGCGAACAGGGCGCATCCAGCGGGACCTACAGCCTTCGCTTCTGCCCAGGCACCCAGCAAGGCGAATCCTGCGGCGGGACATCCGGCCCGGCCTGGGAGACCGCCGTGCTATCCCCCGGCGGCACGGCCCAGCCAGACAGCAGCCTGACCGTCACCATGGGCACCTGCTCTGGAAGCGGGTCGATAACAAGCTGCCCACTCGCCGTCACGCAAACAGGCAGCTATTCCCAGTCGAATCTGTACGCCATCAAGCAACAGGGCGCGCAGGCCCAGGCGAACCAATACGCCAACAACAGCAGCGTCGTGTCGGATACGCAAGGCACGGGTGTTGTCGCCCAGAACGGTACGCAGATTGCCGCCGGCAAGAACACGAACGCCGGCGGATATACTGGCGAGATAGTCGCCAACAGCGGCAACATCTCGACGTGCTACGCCAACCAACAGTCGCAACTGGCTGGTGGCACGCCCATCTACAGCTGCTCCGGCAACACCAGCGTGCAGATGGGCGGGACCTGCGGCCAGACCCAGACCTGCAAGCAGTGGACTACCACTACGCAGACCTCGACCAGCACGTGCGCGCAGACCGTCAACACGACGTCGACCACCTGTACAACGCAGACACCGACCGAGTCCTGCACGCTCAGCAACCCGCCGCAAAACGAATCCTGCACGGTGCAGACCACGCCGCAAGTTTCGGTGTCCGACTCGTGCACCCCGGGGTCCTGGTTTGCGAGCACCATGTCCTGGCGCGTGGGCGGTGTTGGCTCGGATTTCTGCTATATGGGCGTGCAGTGCGCGCCGAACGCCACGTCGTTGACCTTCGACTACTACTGTTGGGGTGGCGACCCGCCGCATGACGTGTACACCGCGACTTTGCCGATTGCGTCATTTTCCTCGCAAGACGACGGACCGGCCGTAACCACCCGGCACTGCACCATACATGGTTGCTGGTATACAACGGATTGCCCCTACCCAAACGCCGTTAACCTGAACGGTACGTGCTACACGGGTGCTCAAGAGATAGGAACGGTTAACCCTAGCTGGGAAAATTCGACGTGGAGTTTCCCTGTTTATTATCTGGATGGCGGGTGCAATTCAGGCAACGACCAGTGCTCATACGAGTTCGATTTCAATGTCGGACCTTGGTTCCAGCTGTACACGAACCCGCAGACGCTCACGTTCCCCTACCCGCACAGCATCACGACCCTGACCGGTAATAACGTCAACGACGGTTGTACGGCCTATGGAGGCTAAACGCATGGGCCGATACGCAATCATCATCCTGGCCCTTTTTGCCGGACTCCTGGCGCTGCCAAACTCGGCGCGCGCAGCCTCGTCGTCGCTCATCGACTGCACGCAGACTTCATCGACCTGCACAAGCAATTCCTGCGAGACGGTGAACGGCGCCTGCGTCTGCGTAGCTGGTACTAATCCCGTGCCTGCGGGCTGCATAGTCGACAATAGCGTCACCTGCTGGAATCAGTCCCGCACCTACACGTGCTATGGCAGCACCCAGCAACAGTCGTGTAGTGGTGCCCAACTGCAGGGCTGCCAGCTATTGCAATCGACTTGCACGGATACGCTGTCCAACGGCACCTGCGTGAGCTATGCCCAGACCTGGGCCTGCCCTGCGCGCGCGGTCACCACCTGCAATCCGTCGCAGCCCGGTAGCAACTGTGCCCTTTCCAGCCAGAACTGTCTGGACTCGGTCGATGGCTATTGTACCGACCAGGAGTCGGTCTACGGCTGCTCGGCCCCCGTGGCGTACTGCAACACCACTCCCGACTGCACGTTCGAGTCACAGACCTGCGCCTCGACCATCAACGGCGTATGCGCGGTCGAGGACCAGACCTACCAGTGCACGACAACGACGCAGACCTGCGCGCAGTACGCGACATCCGGTGCTTGCGCCAGCGTCAATACCGCAGGTCTGCAAAACCAGACATCTGGACCCAACAACAACGAATTTGGCCAGGCCGTGGACAGCATGGCGCTGCTCGACGCCATCAAGAAGAACATCAGCAACGGCAATCCGCCGGAGGTCTTTAGCGGGAACGAAGGCACCTGCGTCCAGCTGGTGGCCTGCACGCTGGGGTCCTGTTGCTGCAACACAAACCTCAAAAACGGCGGAAGCTTCATCTGGTCCTGCTCGCAAGAGGAAATCAATCTCGCCGGCTACCGCCGGGCGGGACTGGCTGTCAACGTCGCTAACGGCTGCCACGACGGTATCCCCAACCCGTTCAATGGTGGGTGCCTCGCCTGCACCGGGACCATCGAGTATTACTGCACGTTCGACAACGTGTTGGCGAAGCTCGTGCAAGTGCAGGGTCGCCAGCAGCTCGCCGCCCTGGCTGCCAACGGCTACGCCGGCGCCACCCAGACCCCGCTCTCCTACACGTTCTATAACGGGAACGGCGATTGGTTTGGCCCGGTCGACGCCAACGGCAACGATGTATGGGTCTACCAATGGCCTAGCGCCTGCAACACGGCGTCGGCGCCGCCGGCCGGCGTGTCCTGCCCGGAAGCCTTGCAGTCGACCTTCGCCGCCTGCGATGGCACAAGTTGCCCCGCGCCCTCGGGCGTGCCGCCGGTGGCGCAGGCCTCGGGGCTCAACGTCCAGGCGGTCAATGTCCTGTCCAATGACAGCACGGCGCTGTCCAAATACGTCGTCGCCACCGGCCAATGCAACAGCACGAGCGGCCAATGCTCGTACACGCTCTCGGCCTGGCCGGGCGGCGTCGGTGGCACGGCCATGCTGCAGGAACAGGTCAGCTGGCCGCTTTATGGCCAGCCGTCCGGGTGGCAAAGCCCGCAGTACCTCGCAAACTACGCCTTTGCCGGCGCCAGCTTGCCCATGTCTCAGGCTGGTAATGCCTTGCCGGCGACCGTCGCGTTCGAGTATTCCACGAACAACGGCACGACATTCCAGCAGGTCAGCCTGCCGCGGACGTTGCCAGCGTCTTCCGATTACCAGTTGCCGGGCACGCAGGTAACCGTCTACGGTGGATGTCCGTCAAATAGCGAGCAGTGCACCTACACAGTCGTGGCCCCGGCGACCGCTACCGCCAAGCCGTGGGTGATATCCGAAGGTCAGAACGGCTGTACCTTCCACGCCCAGGTGGACTGCTCCGGCTTTACATTGCAGCAGTTCGAGCTCCTCGACCTATCGAAAATGAACCTGTCCGGGTGGGTACAGTCCATCACGCCCACGTTGCCCACGCAGGCCAGCGTGACACAACAGGCTTCCACACAGGCCAGCGCGCTGACGCCGTCACAGCCCGGTGTTCCCAACACGGGAAACAACGGGACCGCTGTCCTGCGTCTCAATCAGTCCGAGTGTCAAGTGAACTCCGCGGTCAACACCTGCCAGATGCAGGCATGGCTAACATCGAACTGGCAGACGACGTACCCACAGGCCTCCTCCAATACAAACCCGGTGCAGTCGGTCTCCGTCAACTGGGGTGACGGCTCCGCGCCGGGTACCGCTACGGCGCCCGTATACAACAGCCAATCGGGTACCGACCTATTCGAGCTGACTCACACGTATGCCACGCCCGGCAATTACGACGTGACCGCGACGTTCACGATGCCGGACGGCACCGTGCATACGGCGCAGGCTCAGGTGCAGGCCTATGCCAACACGCCGCCCAGCAACCAAAACGACCAGAACGCGGTGGCTGGCCCGCCTATTCCGGGGAGTTAACGACGACGAGGACCGCTTGAATGCCGGATGAATTCGACAAGGCCATGGCTATTGAGGAACACAACCACACGCTGCGGCTTGCCGAGGCCGCGCGCGCCGCGCGCGAGCGGCTCACGCCTACTGAGCCGCCCGACGAGGATGCAGAGGGCAATCGCTTTTGCCTGGATTGCGGCGACTCGATACCGCGCGCCCGAGTCGAGAGCGTAAATGCCGTGCGCTGTGTTGCCTGTACCGCGCTGCGTGAGAACAGGCAGTTTTCGCGAAGCTTGCCGTAACTGCATGCCTCTCTAACCTCAGGCTTTGCCTGAGGTTGAAGTCCGCGAAAACATTCTCGCACGCAGCGCGAGTAAGGAATTTCCGGGAGGGCCTAATGCCCACCAGGAAAGGATGCAGGTCGGCATTGTCGGCCTGCAATGCAATGAAGGAGGTTCCATGGAAAACCCGAAACACCAGGACACGCCCGCCCAGCTGGCTGAGGCGCCTACTTACTCTGCGCATGCCGCCTACGCGACTCGCATGTTGGTCATGGCCGCTACCTTGCAGCTACTTGACGCCGCACAGCGCGCTGTTCGTACAACGACCGCCCCGGCGCTCGCTGTCAGCCTCGCAGAGATTCACTACCCGGGCGAGGCCGGCTATTGCCCGGGCGTGATGTTCACCCGCTTGGACACTTATGGTGTCGGTGATGTCGTTACCATAGAGGTCGGTACCAGGCTGGATGAGGCAGGGCGAGTATGTCCAGCCTATCGCCTGCGCGGTCTCGGTGGCCTGTCGTTCGACGCCAACGCTGCAGACATGCAGTTAGACCAGGCAAAGGCCATCGCTGCGGCCACAGCCGTTTTCTCGAGCCAGGCCGCGTAGGCCGGGAACTGACAGGGGGCTCGCGAATCTCCCCCGCGCGCGTCCGAAAAAACCGTCCTGCCTTGTTGGCGCGCGCCGACACGCGCCGTCCACCCAATTTCCGGCTGGGCCTATAGAGACGTGAGCAACGTGGCCTATCAACCAACAAGGAGATTCGCATGGAAAATAAGATGTGCCAACTGCACAAGGGCTCCAAGGAATGGAACATGATAATAAACCTATATGCCGGGCTGTTAAAAATCACTGCCGCGGTACTGAGCGTGGCCGGGTCTTGGGCCAAAAAACACGAGCCCAAGGTCTTTGAAATGCCGTCCGGTGCTGGTAAATGTCGTTGCGCCCTTGGATTTAAGTTCGACGCTGACAAGCTGTTTCCAGAGGCGTTTATTGAGGTTGCAGTACAGGGAGATAGTCTCACCCCCGCCTACCTGCTAGGCTCAGCGCGAAACAACGGTGAGCCGCTTGCGGTATTTGACTCAGGCGCTAAGTCTATCTTAGCGGTGTTTGCCGGGCTGTTTATGTCGGAGGTGCACGAAAAAGTCAAAGCGGCCGGGTTCAAGCCGAAAGACTATGTCGGCGCGGTGTTACGCATCAAGGCAAAGGATGCCTTGTCGGTTTCCTTGGTGCCCGACCAACAGAGCGATGGAAGCACGAGGGTCAGCCTGGAGATGCTACATGGCGTTTCTACTGCTAGCATTGAGCAGGTTGATAGCGTGTTCCATGCGAAGCTACCGGCAGGCAACGCCACAATAAGCAGCACTGGTAACTCTGCTTGCACTATTGAGGGGGCTGCTCTAGCGGCAACCTTGGAGTTGTTTACGGGCTTGCTACTTGAGGGGGTAGTAGCATTGTTGGATGAGCCAGCGACACAGTCAGGCATGGACTGTGTGGCAGGTACAATGACGGGTCATCTGAACAGCTAAGCCTTCACGGGGACCTCGCGGTCCCACTTTTTTACAACGGGCAGGCTGTGCGAATTTAGCCCCGGGCCTACACCCTCCGTGATTTTCCCTACGGAGGTATCCATGAAAAAACGCGACAGTGTACGCATTTTCCAGACCGTTCGGCCTATGCCTGGGCCAAATGCAGCGTTGACGCGCCACGGCAAGACAGCGGCGGACAAGGCCCGGCGTGCCGGGCTCAAAGGCTCGCGTCTTGAGGTATTGGCGCAGATGGAACGGCAGCAGCGAGGGGCACGGCCATGAACGATGACCGCAGAGCCGAATATCGCCGCGTAGGCATCGAAGTCGCCATGCGGCTGTTTTGCCAGTATCCGGACATGCCCGCCGCTCAGGCCCTAGCGGCAGCCGGCCGGTTCGTGGACGAACTCCGCCAGCAGGATGCGCAGTCAGACGCTTCGGCCTGCCCCAAGAATGGCCCTGAGCCCAAGGACAACGCAGTGCAGCCCGAAAGGCCTGCATTGCAGGCCGAAAGGCCTGTCGTTAACCCCTGCGTGACGGCTGCGATTGCCCGCTACGTGGAAGACAGCGACGGCGACATCGAGGTGGACCTCGACGCCGTTGTCTCCTTCGCGGATGGCGGGGCCTTTGTCCAGATGTGGGGCTGGGTGGATAACACCTGGTCATAACTTGTCCTAGATGCTTTACGCCGTCCTTCAAGGACGGCGTTCTTTTGGGTGGGGTGTTTTAGACGGTGAGTACCCTGTATCTATTGTGCGAATCCTGGATGGTCTCCCCGGGATAGCCGACCGGGTTGCTGTATAGACGTGTCGCACCCACGCGAGTATCGAGCGGCGCGTGGGTATGTCCAAACACCCAAAACGCCGGGGCATATTCGAGAATCAGGCTGGAGAGGTCGGAATAGAAGGCGGCGGACAGGGGACCATCGGAATACAGCGGGTGCCGACAAAGCAGGCTCGGACCATGATGCGTGATGACGACCGTCGGCCCGGCAAATGGCCGAGCAAGCTCGGTTTCCAGGAATCGGCGCGCCGTCTCGTGGAGGGCCAAGGCGTCCTGGGGTGAAAACGGCCTGTCTCCTCGCGCAATGAGACGGTGGTCGTTCAGACCCTGTCGGGCCACTTCCTGGTTGTGCCACGCACCCTGTCGCCAGGCCTGATAATCCGTCCACAGGGTCGTCCCCAGGAATCGTACACCGTGGACTATGGCCGTATCGTTGTCGAGCAAATACAGCCCCGGCCAGCGCGCGGCCTCCGCGCGCAAGGCAACACGCAGCGCGTCGTGGTCATACCCGTAAAACTCGTGGTTGCCGGGTACGTACAAGACAGGCCGGCCCAAGCGCTCGGCCTCTTGTCCGGCCCAGGTTATGCCAGCAATGCCGCGGTCGATGTCGCCTGCCAGAATAATGACGTCAGCTGTCGAGGGCGGACTCGAGTACGACAGCACATCAACAGGTTTATTTTCGGGCGAGAAAAATTCCCGATGCAAATCGCTAACAGCGAAAAGACGCACGACCTACCCCCTGAGCCCCAGCTTTCTGTTGGCCGCCCGAATGCGCTCCGCCGGGTCCAGCTCGACGCGGCGCGTAAAAAGGTGCGCCAACAGGGATGTGTGACTCCGCCAGGCGGTCTTGACGCCCCACAGTAGCCACCCGCTAACCCCTCCCATGAAGGTCGAGAAGACCCACGTTACACCGTTGACGAGCGGCTTGACGAGATGCTCGACACCCGGGATGCGGCTCAGGAGAATGAGCAGCACGATGAATACGGCGCCTGCCAATAGGAAAGTCGACACGTCCCTACCCCGCCATGAATTCGCTGTAGCGCTGGTCAAAATGCAACCCCTGCTCGCCGTCCGGCACGCGGGTCGGGTGGCGCATGGGCGCAAAGGTATAATCCGCGCGCGCCGGGTCGCCGGGCTTCAAGGTGTCGATGGGCGTTTTCAGCAGCGGTGTCACGATATGGTAGACACGCGCGCCGATGGTCAGAATGGACTCGCCGACCTGCAAGCCGCTCAGCTTGTCGGGCGAGACGCGAAAATCCTCGCGCTCGGACCAGTTCTGGCCGACATTGCCGGAAGCACTCTGCGACGACTGCGGGGCCGCACGGATGACATGCGCGGATTCACCGCTCGATTCCGACGTGGACAGTCCGTGCTGGTAGCGCCGTACCTTGCCGACCATCTCCGCGGCCGATTCCGCCGAGTCGTTTCCGCCGAAGCGAAAAAGCGCCTTCGACCAGGTGTTCTGCATAATGATGTCGGCGAATTCCGCCGAAACCTCACGCAGGTTACCGAAGGCCTGGAAGCCCGGCAGCAGGGCCACGCGCGCCGACCGCGTCTGTTCAAAGAGCCGGGCGACGCTCTGCATGACATAGGAGCCCATCTCATCCAAGCCAGCCATGAACGGCGGCCACGGACGCTGCTGCTTGGGCAAGGCCTGTAGCCGGGCGACCGCCGTGCGGAAGTCCGAGACTATCATTTTGCCGAGATTCAGGGCGGCGGTGTCCTTGGCCATGGTCGGCAGCATGACGTAGAGCATCTTGTTGGTGCGCAAGATGTCGGCCAGGTCGATTTCCGGGGCATAGGTATTGAACACCTGGCCGAATTTGCCTTGGCTGAAAAGGGCGATACGCCCGGCCATACCGCCCAACGTGTCCTTCATCTTGTTCACGTCGATTTGCACGCCCTGGGGCGTCCCCTTGCGGAACTTGTCGAGGAATACGTCGAGCGCCATGCGCTCGGGGCCCTGCGGCGTCATGCGCAGGAGCTGCTCGATGGCCGGCCCCGACTGCAGCAAAATGGAGAGGTCCGTGAAGTTGTAACGCAGCTTGCAGGCCTTCAAGGCGCCCACGAACACGGTCAGCGCTTGGTTGGCGCTCTGCCGATAGTGGTCGGCGCCCGGGTCGGTTTCGCTCGATGGCACCAAGTTCAAAAGCCGGGAGGCCACCTCGTCGGCGTCGCCGGACAAAATCGGGTTGTAGGAATTGGAGTGTTCCGGGTCGTTGACATTGAGCACGTAGAGTTCGTGCTCGCGGCCGCACAGGCGGGCAAGATAGCCCAACGTGTCGCGCGTGTCGGTGTCGAGCTTGGCGTCAATGAAAAGCCAGCCTCCACCTAGGGTCATCTGCTGCCACAGGAGCCAGAGTAAGAGCGTGGTCTTGCCCCCGCCCGAAGCCCCGATGAGGGCCAGATGGCGCATGAAAAGGTCGTACGGGATGCGCACCGGGGTATTCGTGTCGCACGTGTAACCGATGAGTGGGCCGGCATCGCTGAATACCGGGTCGGAGGGCAGGATGAATCCCTCGCGCGGGTCGGCGTCGATAGGGTCCAGCCAATCGCGCACCCGCGGCCAGGCGAGCCCCGCCCCGCCGAGCGCCGACAGGCCAAGACCCGCTGTAGCCACCGGCAAGTTACCGGCAAAAACCGGGTGGGCCGCGACCGCCGCGCCGCTTGCGGCCAGCAGATTCCAGCCGTCCCAGGCACCGAGCAGGGGTTTCCACTTGAAGCGCCGCGGCGTGAGTTTCGATTTGGGCATGCTCACCGTAGGGATGGGCCGAAATTCGCCAAGCCCCTATAAGGCCGTGTCCATGATAGGAGACGGCACATGAGTCTTAAAACTTGGAAAGAGGAGTTTTACCCGGTGGAAGCCGACAGCCTGGAGGCCCAGTCCTCGGCGCGAGCTGCTATAGAGCACTCGCTCCGCAAGTGGCGGGGACTGCGTCCGGAAGCGCTGCTGAAGCACAAGGTACGACTCGAGGGACCGTACCACAAACAGATTTTCGACGACTGCGCGGACGAATCCCAGGTCATCAGTGGCTCTAGCTGCGCCCTCTGCCAGCGCCTTTGCTACGATTGCCCACTGGTGAAGGTATCGGGGTTAGTTTGTGACGACGAGGGAAGTGCCTGGGGTGTGTACATCCACAAAGCCGACCCAGAGCCAATGATTGCGCAGCTCGAAAAGGCGCTGGCGCTGGTCTCCGGGGACAGAGATGCTGCCTGACATTTAAATTGAATCCCTCGCCCGGCCGGGCGAGGGATTTTTTTGTGTTGCGCTAGGGCTGGTGACGCACGACACCCGCGAAGAGCCCGCGGGCCGCCCCAGGCGCGCACACCGAGCACAGGCAATCCGTGCCGTAATGCAGTGCGGACTGGTGCAAGAAACAGCTGTTCTCGCCAGCCGCATCGGCTTGGAACATCCGGCTGCCGATAATGTCGGCGGCTACCGGGTCGGAGCACAAACGCCGCGCAACTTGCCGTGCGTCGTCTTCGCTACGGAACATCTTCTTTTTAGCCATGCATTGTCTCCTTTGCGCCCCGCCGCGCGGAGCTCACGGGTGGAATAGGCCCACCAGAGAATTCGCGTGGACGTAAGGCGGGGCACGAATTTCTCCGCGCCCCTATCAACCTCGTGTTCATAACGGCACAAGGAGAACCTCCATGGGCGGTAATGCGTTGAAAGATGTCGGTGTTGTCCGGCTACCGGCCCGCCTTTACACGGTCCTAGCCGAGCAGGTCGTGGCACGCCTTACGGACGGTGTGCTGTTCCCCGGGCTACAAGCTCGCGTCATTCCCGCGGTCCGCGCAAAAGCGGACTTCGGCGACCTGGACGTGCTCGTAACACACCCAGAACCGGGGTGGGGTTTTGACACGGCGCGCCGGGCGGCGCTCACGGTCATGTTTCAACCGACACGCCTGGTGGCCAATGGGCCGGTATTGTCGTTCGACGCGCCGGCGCCGGGTGACGAGACGGCGCCCGAATACGCGGGGGCTCGCTTTCAGGTCGACCTCATCCAGGTTCCGCCAGACGTGTTCACGTTCGCCCTGGGGTATTTCAGCTATAACGACCTAGGCAACCTGCTCGGCCGCGTGGCGCGCCTGCACGGCTTCAAGCTCGGGCATAACGGTCTGTTCCGGCCCTTACGGGCGCCCGGCAACGAATCGCACTTCGTGCGCGACATCCCGGTAACGCGGGACTGGTCCAAGGCGCTGGGGTTTCTGGGCTACGACGTGGCGCTGTGGGAGCCAGGCTTTGACTCGATGGACGAGATGTTCGCGTTCGTCATAAATAGCCAAGCCTTTCATCCCTCCGCGTTCCCTCTCGAGCATCGGTCTCACCGGGCCCGCGTGCGCGACCGCAAGCGTCCGACCTACACGGCGTTTTTGCAACATCTCGCGAATTGCGGTTTGGTTCCGGCAGCGGAGATAGACGCAGACACGCTGGCTGTGATGCAGCAGCGGGCGCTGGCGCATGCCCTCGACCAGTTCGAGGATTTTGCCAAAGAGTGGCAGCAGGCGCAGACGGACCTGAGAGACGGGCTCGCCTTCCGCCAGCGGTTCAACGGGGACGTGGTCCGCCAAGTTACCGGTCTGGGTGGGACGGCCTTGGGCCAACACATGCGCGGCCTGCGCGCGCAGTTTTCCTCCGACGACGCGTTGCGCGCGTTTGTGCTAGGCGCGTCGGACGAGGCGTTGGAGGCATTCATCAGACAAGGCAAAACCTGACACCAGGTCATTCCAAGAGGCCGGGACCTTTTCTGGCCTCTTTTTTTGCGCCCAGGCTTTGGCAGCCGCGAATTTTCCCGTGGGCCTATAAGCCTTGTGTTTCACAACGAAACGGGAGAAGCCATGTCGTACTACCACTATTGCCAAGCCGAGGTGTCTTTTAGCCTCCGCCGAGAAGCGCTCGGTCGAACAGCCGCCTCGGACGAGCTTTATGCCGCCTTCAATGAGTTGCTGGATTTTTATGGCAAGACCTCGTTCGATGACGAGAAAACCGAGAACATGGAAGACGTTACAGTCGTCCTTGTGACCGGCTCTTCGGCCGGCAGTGCCAACAGAGCGCCGGACGGCCGGATTTATGCTCCTTTATGGCAGCGCGTCCGTGTATCGGCACAAGGCGATATATCCGGTGCTATTGCCGTTGTGCTGGCCGCTACCTGCCTGAGGTTAAGCACGGCGAAACACTTTGTGGTCAATCCCGGGTGTTTTGTTTTGACCAACGCCGACACGTTGAAGACGCGGCGTTTTCCGTACGGGAAAACGTCCCAGGAGCGCAAGGACGCGGTGCTGCAATCCTGCCTGTCCGAGTTTATGGATAACATCGAGGGCACCTTGAGCACCAAGCGCCAGAAAGCCCTGTACCGCGACCTGCGGAGCGCATGCCTAAAGGCCACTACGTCTCAGCGTAAACTTTGACCCTTTTAGCTCGTCTGCCATGCGCAGAGCGAGTAACGAAGCCGTCCTCCGGGGCGGCTTCAGCTTTCTTGAATCGGATAACAGAGCGAATTTCGCCGCACTCCTATCTCCTCGTGACAATTTATCAGGCCACTCGGCCTGCACTGGAGGAGATAACCATGACCACCGATGACAGCAACGCCCCCGAGCTCGCCGTGGAGTTTCACTATACGGACGGAGATGTCGGCGTGTATTCCGTGGAGCCGGGCAGCCCTGATGCCGGTCTGTGGGGCCTGTGGGGACAGTTCCCACCACGGGTAACGGGTAGCGCGCCGTCGCACATCGTCCTCCGGCCAAACACTGATGAGGGCCAGAGAACGAGCAGTCGCCTCTATGCGGCAAACAAGGCCCTCCGAGCCTGCGAGCTCCTGGTCGAGGCCTACAAAACCGGGGAAGCGAACGGAGGCTCCGTCGACTGGAGTGACGTGGACCTGGCATGGGAAGTCGCCAGCGAGGCCCTGGCCATTGCGCAGGACACGCCAACTGACGACCCGAAGGGCACCATCGAGCCTGCCGAATCATGCCCGCACGAGTAAGTTTACACGGGTACGGCATACGGCGGGGACGACCCAAGTTACCATGGCGAAGGCCGTTGCATCTGTCGGCTATGTGGCATGGATGGTGATGCGTAGGTCCAGACTCTCGCCCCGGCGTTATGCCGGGGTTTTTCTTGTACCACTGTCACTGTCTACGCGTGCTTGCCAACCGTCCGTATTATGCCAACGCACTACTTTGGGAACCAGCGCTTTGCGTTTTCTTCTAGCAATCCTTTGGTCTCCTCCAACATGTACGCAATGGCTTCGGCGATTGCAATGTAGCCCTTTTCAGGCTCAGGCTCTATAAGCCGCAGCATATCAGTCCACGTTTGTTTCCTTGCAACGGCACTAACTATATGCGCGTAGTAATACTTCGCTAGCATACGAACATCACGTGGATGGAGCTGTCTCTGGTTAGTAACTTCGTACGCAGCCGTCGCAATAACTCGCAGCAGCACCCTATCAGGAATAGTGGAAACCCCATCCCATCCTGTATGCGGCAACGTCAGAGTTATTTCTCCACGAGGCCCCGAGTCATCCTTTTCCAGCAATAGTTTCAGCTCTTTCATATGATTAACGCCATCTTGTACTACTTGCAGAAGCATCTTGACAATGTTCGCTCCCAGTATTGAGTCGTTCCGTCTCTGCTTCCATTCCTCGCGCTTATTGCCAATTGTTGCCATCCACAACGCAACGCCAGACGCGAGTAGGGTCCCGAAAGCCGCCGCCCAATCCGCAAAGACCGCGTATTTCGGATTCATCATCCAAGCCGGCGCGAACATGTCATACTTCCCTCCCTGCTTGTTTCTGGAACGCATCATAAACCACATCCACCATCAGCTTCTGAAAAGACGCAAAGGCCGACTTGTCCTTCAAGAGCCTCTCGGCGATGCGGTTGTGCGCGTTCTGGCTGTCGAGAATGGCATCCATATGGGCGCTCTCAAAATCGCCAAGGCCAAATTGTTCCTTGGTGTTGTTTTCGGCCTGCGCGGCGAGCGTTTTGTTTTCCAGGAGCTTGCCTTGGATGGTCGTGACATAGCCCACCATGTCGGCCTCGCTCAAATCGCCGGCAAAAAGGTCGTTCATGCGCTCGACGATTTCGGCAAGCCTGCGCTTTTCATCCTCCTGCGCGCGCCCGCTGCCGGCCTCCGACACCGGGCGCAGCGGCACGGATTCGCCGGTCGCCAGGTCTAGACTCTGCTCGGCCAGGCGCTGCAGGCGGTAATGGGTCAAGCGCACATCGCTATCGAGCTCGATGAGGCTCGTGGCATGCGGGGCATTGATGCGCGGCATCAGGTTCTTGCCGAAGGCGTAGCGCTTTTCGAGGTCCGAGTCGTTGTACGGGATGATTTGCGAGAGGAAGTCGTACATGCGCAGAAAGGTGCCCAGGTCCTTGCGGAACTGGTCGGCCTCCTCCTCGGGGAGCTGCTGAAAGCGGTCGGCGGCCGGTTTGAGGTAGGCATGGAGGTTCGCCTGGCGGCGCTTGGGGTCGAAGAAGGCCTGCGCGAAGCCCTCGATTTCGCTCACGAGATACACAGAGGCCGCATCGAGCTTGATTTGCAACTCATGCACGATGTTGGGGTCGGTGACGTCTTCGAGCTGCGCGGCCCGGTAGTAGGGCTGGAAGCTCTCCAGAATCTCCTCGGGCCTGTTCACGAAATCGAGTACGAACGGCTCTTCCTTGCCGGGATAGGTGCGGTTCAACCGGGAAAGGGTCTGGACGG
>JAEHJW020005038.1_pt1 | contig 84637 bp, 132 predicted proteins | sample 9271431 | NCBI WGS metagenome assembly JAEHJW02
TGCAGAATTGCAATCGTTATATCCCCGTTGCAGAATTGCAATCGTTATATCCCCGTTGCAGAATTGCAATCGTTATATCCCCGTTGCAGAATTGCAATCGTTATATCCCCGTTGCAGAATTGCAATCAAAAGTAAATTTGCAAGAAAATTTCTAGGTTGATATAATAATGTTTTCGTTTTAGTTGGAGATTTAACTTGGAAAATTATCAAATTCTTTATCGGTTTTCTAAGAAGACTGGAATTCCAATTTCTGAACTTAATGTGCATCTGGTAAAATTCTTGAATGGTCGTAAGGGTGGAGCAAAAGAAAACTTAAAGGATATTTACACTCAACTTCAGCGATTTCATGTTTTGTCCGACGCACACAAACGTGCTGGAATGACGTATCAAAAACTGATCCGTGTTTTAGGTGTTTTAGAGCGCGGAGAAGAACCCGAAGAAGTTTTTAATTGGCTAAAGAACATCTAACGATTGCAAAGTTGCAACAGAAAGGTTATTAAGAATGCACAAAACTACCCTATGGAGATTTTCTAAACTTACCGGAATTCCAGTGGATGAACTCGACCCTAAATTAGTCGAGATGTTTGCCGGGGATACTAAGGATTTTAAGATTGCATATTTGCAACAGCAAAAGTTTAATGTTTTGAAAAAGGCCGCAATCAAATCTAACGTCAGCTTTCAGGGAATGTTGGAGTTGCTCGAAGCAATTGGAGATTCAGAAAAACCCGTCGACGATGTTTTGCACTGGCTCAAAACCTCTTGAGATTTCCATGTTTTTGCACCACCCCAAAAAGTCTTAGCAAAACCATGTTTTCTCCCTCAATCCCCGAGCCTTACTTCCGGCACTATTAGTCTAACGTAAGATTTTAGACACATTCTAAGAATCCCCTGTCATCCCAGAATATAAACGTACCCGCGCACACGCGAATATACTATATTTTACATTCCGTCAATAACTCTTTTGGGGTATATGTAGAACGTAAAATACTGTGATATTGTTCGGTCATGGAGTTTATTAATTGAAAGGGAAATATCATGGGAAAAATTGAGCGCGGCCTTAATAATAAATTTTACTGGGTTTTTGAAGATGAGGATGAAGCCGAAAAGGTTTATCCTGTTATCAAGTTTCTTCGTTTCTTCGGCCTTCGTTGCCCCGGCGCTTGCTTTGGCGGGTATTATAATGCTTGGGAATTGTTCTAAATAATCCTTGTAAAATACTAACAAATACTCTAATATCAAATTAAGAGTAACCCACAAGGAAAGCGAGGCCCTAAAATGCGCTCCCAATTCATCAAGTTAGCCGTGGAAATTTCCATCGGTTTTGCAATCAAAAGTTTCGAGGGGCTTTTCCCGCAAGCCATTCTAGATTTGTGGATTCTCCAGGCGCGGAAGGCTATTAAACAACGTGAAGAATTGAAAGGGGTTTGAGATGTTGGACCATATCAAAACTTATAAAGCTGGTGAACATGGGTATTATAGTGCCCACGCGCGTGGAACCGTGGATGTATGGTATGATTCCAAACGGTACGTCTACAGAAAACCTTACCAACCTGTCAAGGTTTTCAAGCGTGAATTGTTGGCCGCGTTTGGGCTATTCTCGAAAATCTCCGGTCAGTATCCCAACTATAAAATCGAAACTTTTGTTTGACAACGTAAAATATTTCCCTAGAATCGGAATTGTTAGCAAACTTTGAAAGGAATTAGAAAATGTCCATCCACATTGAAGGCCGCCGATGGTTTCAAAAGACCTGGGGCAATACTTACCATTCTGTTAGGATTTTCGAGGATGGGAAGCAAGTTGCATATCTCCCTTATCAATACGGTTATGGGGACCAGTTTTTGCAAACCGCATGGGAATGGTTAGGCCGCAACGGGCACCCCGAACTACTCGAAAAGTATGAAAATGGTGTCTGGAAGAACTACGGCACCCGATACCTTCGGGAAGTTATGGGAGGGACGTATTCTGTAATCGACGTGCAACGGAAGAAGGACTTGTAATCATGAAATATACCTACAACGACTTTATGGCAGACCTCAAGGCCGCCTGCGACGAAACCGAAGAGGCACAAGGTTATGAGATGATCGAAGAGCCGCACAATGACGATTTTGTGGAGATGGAATTTAATGAGATTTGGGAAGGAAGGGATTAAAATGCGCGAAATCACTGTAAATTTTGAAGGAAGCGGGCACCAGTACGCTGTTTCCATCAAGCAAACCAGCAAAAAGCGTTATACTGTAACTTATGGGCTACAGGTACGCACTGGGCTTAGTTACTCTGAAGCCGCGAAAGAATTGGGACTTTGCCTTATGCACTCTATGGCTTGTGAATCTCTTATTGAACCAAGCGAGGATTAACTCATGAAACCCGCACAAATCGCTCAACATGCCGCCAAAAACCGCAAAATTTGGGGACGTTTCGCAACACGGCAATATATTATCAGCCGGGGAATTGATGTAAGATTATACCGGCTGGCTTGCCAATTGGAAGCTACCACCAAATAACTTTGAAAGGGTAAACCATGAAACAATCTGAATTTATCAAGAAATCCCACATTCCCGAAAAACTCATTCGCTCCACCATTAAACAGATAGGCGGCTGGGAGGAATTTAAAGACCGCGCCGAAGATGTAACAAACCACGGCGCAGACGGCGGCTTTTCCGGTTTCATTTATTACTCTGACACCGTAGAATTCACCGAAAAGAATAAGGCGGATATTCTAGCCTTTGCGAAAGAGCAAGCCGCAGAATTCGGGGAAAACCTTTTCAGTATGGTAGGAAGTTTTAACTGCCTTAAAATCAGCCCTGAAGAAGTTGCGGAAGCCATTTATAACCATGACAGCGAAAGCCGGACAACAGTCTATAATGCCCTGGCATGGTACATTCTGGAGGAGGTGTGCCGGTCCTATGTAGACCTATCTGAGGAGGCCTAATATCATGCTAACCGCCTTTGCCTTCTTTCTGATCATCATAGCCGCTAGACGAAACCACCACTAAATCCCAAGGCCCTTACGGGCCTTTTCTTTTACCCAAAACCCAGCATGACGGGCACAATATCACCTACTAGTCAACAACTTTATTTCCCTGTAGTATCCGCGCAACGTTGCATAAATACAACAATCTAAATTCCTCTTTATAATCAACGTACTTCGCATAAAGTTAAAATATGTTAAGTGCAGATTTTCCTTGACTATTTGAGATAATCCAGGGTTATTTCGCAGTCCCTAGCAGTCCCTAGCAGTCCCTAGCAGTCCCTAGCAGTCCCTAGCAGTCCCTAGCAGTCCCTAGCAGTCCCTAGCAGTCCCTAGCAGTCCCTAGCAGTCCCTAGCAGTCCCTAGCAGTCCCTAGCAGTCCCTCCAATGGTTCGAGATACCCCCCCGACCCCAAACGGCTGGAAATCGCCCCGCATATATGTAGACGAACAACAAGACCCCAACACCATTAAAAGTTACTCTCAACAACACTTGACAATAATTAAATGTTACTTTAAGATACCTAACACTAACTAAGGAGCCATAAAATGTTCGGAAATTTACTAAAAGCCGTTGTAGGCACTGTGGTAGAAACTCCAATTTCTGTTGCAGCGGATATTCTAACTCTAGGTGGTTCTATTACTGACAAAGATGAACCTTATACTGCTACGACACTTAAGAATGTTATGCAGAACATCGAGAACGCAACGAAAGCGGATGAATAATGTTCAACGCCTCCGAAGAATGTTCTAAACACAACCGAAAGATTTCCCACTTTCTAGATAACGCCTACGTCAAAAGGTTCGCCCAAGATAACAACCTGGAGATTCCAAAACTAAAGATCGGTCGTGGGAATCATACATATCTTGACGAACGGTTCAAGCCTTTACTAGATTGGTGGTTGAACAGAGGTTATAAGAGGTATTTGGTATGACAACAATCGCATGGGATGGGTATTCATTATCCGCAGACAAACGATCCGTGAATAACACAGTAATCAGCACAGTCACGAAATGTCGTAAAATTAGTAACAAACTTGTAGCTGGTGCTGGTGCAATGGACACCATCCTAGCCATGTTCAATTGGATTGAAAATGGAGAAAACCCTGAAACCTTCCCGAGTTGTCAGCAAGATGAAAACTTATGGGGTCCAATTCTAATCATCACAGAAGATAAGAGAATTCTAAAGTATGAACGAACACCACACCCCATCGAATACGAAGATAATTTCTTTGCAATCGGTTCAGGCAGAGACTTCGCATTATGTGCCATGCACTTAGGTAAAACTTCAAAAGAAGCAATTGAGATTGCTAGTAAATTTGATGCCTCAACAGGCAATGGTGTAGACACTTTGAGTTTTGACGAATGCTCTGGCTAATCCTAATAGCCCTGTTCTTCATCATCAAAAACCATAAACCTCGTGGTAGGTATCATAGGAGATTTCCGTTCAAATGACCAAAATTGACCAAGCATGGCAGGTTTTCGAGGCCATTTTAAGGCAGCACCCATACTGGCCCACCACATATAGCATGTGCAATTGTGGTAGAATGCCCTCTCGTGGTGGTTCAAAGTGTAATGTGTGCCTACGAGAAGAACTGTTAAAATACACAGATGCCAAAAAGGCCGACGCGGTATTTGAAGCAGCAAATAATCTTCAAAGCGCATGGTACAGTATTTATGACAGTCTAAAAGATGATTCCTAAACAATTAGACAACCTAGCAAAAGCCCTAAGACGGTATGAGATAACCGAGAGTTATATTCTGAAATATTGTGGTCTTGAGGTTCTTAATAAAGTAAAGGAGATTCTAAATGAAACCCTACAAACTCCAAAAGAAATGGAATACCCATTACTTCCCTTGGATGACTGACAACACTTGGCAGGACGCCGGGGAGTTTGATACAATGGAGGAATGTGAGAAGTTCTTAGATACCCTGCTTCCAACACATGCTTATATGTTTCAGATTATTGAACCTAATTATGAGGTGACTGAGAGCAAATGAAAGATTTTGGTACAATATTAACAAATTCTAGTGCATCGGATAGAAACAGCACGGACTTTTACCCAACGCCAGATAATTGTGTGGAAGCCTTACTTAACGTGCTAAATCTACCAACAGATAGAATTATTTGGGAACCTGCTTGTGGAGAAGGACACATTAGCAAATTTCTAAAGAACAAGGGATATAATACTATTGACACTACACTACACGATCAAGGGTATGGTAATGTAGGTTTAGATTTTCTAACACAATCTGGGCAAGGGGATGTAATTATAACAAACCCACCTTTTAAACTAGCTGAAGAGTTTATAGAACACGCAATTGATTTAAATATGCCATTCGCGTTCCTACTAAAATCTCAATTTTGGCACTCGAAACGTAGAATGAGTTTATTTGATAAACATAAACCAAAGTATGTATTACCTCTTACGTGGAGGCCAGATTTTCTATTTGGTAAGAAGTCTGGAAGTTCTACTATGGAGTGTTTGTGGACGGTATGGGGGTCTAAACCAGCAGATAATACAATTTATCAACCTTTATCCAAACCAAAATAATGCGCTACCATAACTACTTCCAAAACGTATCTTACGAAACTGCTAAACTCTCCTACGCCAAACGTCTTAAAGTCGGTGCAGTTGCCGTAAAAGACCGAAGGATTATATGCGTAGGGTTCAATGGTACCCCACCAGGAGAGGATAATTGTTGCGAAGATGAACATAATGTAACAAAACCTAATGTTATCCATGCCGAAGATAATCTTATTCGATTCGCAAACTCTAACAATATCCACATTAAAGATTGTGATATTTACATCACGCATTCGCCCTGTATCAACTGTGCAAAATTAATTCATGATTCGGGGTTTGCAAAAGTTTATTTCTCGGAGTATTATAGAAGTTCTGATGGGTTGGACTTCTTAAAGTCTGTTGGCATTCCTTCCACTTATTTAGGTGCTTGAATTGTTTAATAAAATACAAGAATTAGCGGCAAATATCCAAAAAGATTATACAAAAGATGAGTTATTTGATGAATTAGGTCTTAAACGACTTAAAGAATCTTATATGCGGGATGATGAGCAGTCTCCCCAAGATAGGTATGCTTTTGTATCCACAGCGTTCTCTACCGATGACTTACATGCACAACGTCTTTATAATTATGCTAGTAAACATTGGTTATCTTATAGCACCCCAATCCTATCATTTGGTAGAGATAAGAAAGCACTTCCTATTTCTTGTTTCCTTTCTTACATGCAAGATTCCGCAGCGGGGCTTGTAGATACCCTTTCAGAAGTGAACTGGCTTTCAATGCTTGGTGGTGGTGTTGGAATTCATGTAGGTATTCGTGCGTCTGATGATAAATCAGTAGGTGTTATGCCACATTTGAAAGTATATGACGCAGCTAGTATGGCTTACCGTCAAGGAAAGACCCGTAGAGGCTCTTACGCACCTTATCTAAGTATCGACCATCCAGATATTCTAATGTTCCTTGAAATGCGTAAGCCAACAGGGGATCAGAATTTTAAGTGTCTGAATCTCCATCATGGTATTAACATTCCTGATAAATTCATGGAGATTATTGAAAATTGTGAGAAAAACGCAGATTTTGATGATACTTGGGAACTGAAAGACACAAAGACGGGAGAAGTTGTAGATAAAGTATCCGCAAAAGAGATATGGCAACGTATTTTAGAGATGCGTATGCAGACAGGAGAACCTTATCTGTGGTTTATTGATACAGCCAACAAAGCCCTTCCAGAATTTCAAAAGAACCTAGGTCTTAAAAATAACGGTAGTAATATCTGTTCTGAAATTTCCCTTGCCACGAATGAAGAACGTACTGCTGTGTGTTGTCTAGCATCGTTGAATCTTCGCTACTTTGATGAATGGTCTAAAGACCCAGATTTTATCTTTGATGTGGCAGAAATGTTAGACAATGTATTACAATATTTTATTGATAATGCACCAGATACTATTCAACGTGCTAAATTCTCTGCAATGCGAGAAAGGGCAATTGGTGTTGGAGTATTAGGGTTTCATACATATCTTCAAGAACATAACATCTCATTTGAATCAGCCTTAGCAACATCTTTTAATCTTCGTGCATTTAAGCATATTCGTTCACATTTAGATATCGCTAATATTGAATTGGGAGAATATAGAGGTTCATGCCCTGATGCTATTGAGGGTGGTTGTAAAGAGCCTAAAAGATTTAGTCATGTGATGGCTCTAGCACCAACCGCAAGTACAGGCATTATTATGGGTAATATCAGTCCTTCTTGTGAGGCCATTCGTGCCAATGCCTACCGTCAAGATACTATGTCAGGTTCGTTTTTTAATAAGAATCGTACTCTTGATAATCTAATTAAATCTAAGTGCGCTGATGACAAATCTTTGGACTATGATGAGATTTGGAAAAGTATTATCGGCAATGATGGTTCTGTGCAACATTTAGATTTCTTGGATGATTATCAGAAAGACGTATTTAAGACGGCAATGGAGATTGACCAGCGTTGGGTAATTCAACACGCAGCAGATCGTCAGCAGTTTATCGACCAATCTCAAAGCACTAATGTATTCCTTCCCCCTAATGTTGATATAGCATATTTGCACCATATCCACTTCTCAGCATGGAAAAAAGGATTAAAGTCGCTTTATTATTGTAGAAGTGATAAACTACGTAAAGCAGATAAGGTTTCACAGAAGGTAGAACGAATTAAACTTGATGACGAAGAATGTTTGGCTTGCTCTAGTTGAAAGGTAAAAATGACTAAAAAATTAAAATTAACAGATGAACGTCCATATTTTAAACCATTTCATTACCCTTGGGCATATGATTATTGGCTTCAGCATGAAAACGTGCATTGGCTGTTCCAGGAAGTGCCGATGCACGAAGATGTTAAAGATTGGCAGAAAAGACTTACTGACTCCGAAAAAACCTTCCTAACAAACATCTTTCGATTCTTTACTCAAGGGGACATCGACGTTTCGGAAGGGTATGTTAAGAACTATCTTCCATTCTTTCCACACCCTGAAGTTCGCATGATGTTGTGTGGCATTGCAGCACGAGAAGCCCTTCATGTAGCTGCTTATGCGCATCTAATTGAAACACTTGGGATGCCTGAAACTATTTATAACGAGTTTCACAAATATAAGGAGATGGAGGCCAAACATAAGTATTTCGAAGAAATGGCCGCAAAAGATAGTAATAGTGTAATTCAACAGATGCTTGCGGTGTCTATGTTCACTGAGGGGCTTCAATTATTTGCCAGTTTTGCAATGCTGCTAAATTTCCCTCGCCATGGTCTGATGAAGGGGATGGGTCAGATTGTTACATGGTCGATTGTTGATGAGTCCATGCACTGTGAAGCGATGACAAAATTATTTCGAACTTTTGTGGAAGAGAACCGTAAGATTTGGAACGATGAATTAAAATCTGAATTGTATTCTATCGCAGAAAAGATGGTCGAACTTGAAGACGCCTTCATTGATTTAGCCTTCTCTATGGGGGATATGAAGGGCTTGACAGCAGAACAACTTAAGAAATATATTCGATTTATCGCAGATCGTCGTTTGATTTCTGTTGGTCTTAAGGGTATTTTTAAACACAAGAAGAATCCTTTACCATGGGTTGATGAAATGATTAATACTCCGATCCATGGTAATTTTTTTGAGAATAGAGTAACAGATTACGCTAAGGGTGCTATGACAGGTTCTTGGGGTGATGTTTGGGGACATAAAGGAGCCTAAATGCAAGTAGACCTAGCCATTCAAGCACATAAGTTAGAAAAGATTATTGATGAAATCCATGATGATATTAGCGAGGAATTAGGAGACAACCATCCAGTATCCAATAAGGTTCTAATGGCAAGTGCAAGAGCCTTCGCTATCTTTTGTGATCTGACGGATTTTAAGAATAATGGTGAGGAAGAAGAGTAATTAATAAAACTTGACAAAACTTTATAACTCTGATATTATCGCACAATGAATCTTTTAACTATATCTAAAGCAGCCAAATTACTAGGAGTACACCAGCAAACTCTTAGGAATTGGGATAAACTAGGGCTATTAAAGCCTGTTAGAACCCCTGGTGGACAGCGTAGATACGACGAATTGGAGTTATTAAAGGTATATGGTAGAGAAGAAAATCAAAAATGAGCATCATGATATTTACTTGATAACAAATTTAGTAAATAGTAAAAAGTATGTCGGTCTTACCAAACATGGAATCCATAAAAGGTGGAAAACACACGTTGCTGATTCAAGAAAAGAAGAACAAGCTTCTAGGCTTCTAATGAAAGCGATTAGAAAATATGGTGAAGATAATTTTACTATTGAGGTTATTGATACAGCAAATAATGTGTACGAAGCTGGAGAAAAAGAGTCTTATTGGATAAAAGAATTAGGAACAAAAGGTAGTAAAGGATACAATTTAACTGAAGGTGGTGAAGGGGTTAGAGGATACGTTCTCACGGAGGAAAGACGCAAACAACTATCAAAGCAAAATTCAGGCGATAAAAATTTTTGGTATGGAAAAACAACTAATGATTCCCCACATTACGGTAAAGAACTTAGTCAAGAGCACAAAGAAAAACTTAAATTAAACAATACAAATAATAAATCGGTAATTATAAATAATATTGAATACAGATCAATGTCTTTTGCTGCTCAGGAATTAAACGTTACTAAGGCATGTATTAATAGTTTAATAAATTGGAAAGAGGCGGTCAAATCCGTAAAACACGAACGAATTCTATTTGAAAACAAATTATATTATGGTAAGAAGAATTTAGCGGCAATGTTAAACACCTCAGTATATCTACTAAATAAAAGACAGGACATACAAATTATTAATACACCATGGACTTTTGAGGAATTTTTGGAATACACAAGAGGGTTAGGAAAATCCCCTAAACCAGTGGAATATGAAGGTAAAGTATTTCGGTCAATGAAACACATGCAAAGTTGCACAGGTCTGGATAAAGATGTTATAAAGCGATTAATACGTATAGGTGAAGTAAAAGAAATTGAGTATAAAGAGTATAGGCCGTCTCATAATGCGAGACAGGTGAAGTTCTGTGGTGAGGTATTTCCATCAAAGAAGAAATTAATGGAGTATTTTAATATATCTAGCAAAGAGTTTAATAGGCTTTTAGATTCTGGTGATATTGAGGAAATCTAAGTTGAAAGAGATAAAACTTACGGAAAAACAAACTTTAATGTTTACTACTACTGTAAATGAACTCGCCTGGGGTGGGGCGGCTTCAGGCGGAAAAACATTCGGGAACAAAGTGTTATCAATTTCTGTGGCAGATCAAGTTCCAGGTGCTCAGATTGCTATTTTGCGTAATACAAGTAAAAACCTAAAGAAAAACTTTTTTATGGGGTCAGGGTCGATACCAGATATTTTAGAAGATTATATTAAAATCGGAAAAGTAAAAATTAATTATTCCGATATGGTGGTACAGTGGCCTGATACTGGTTCTACTATACATTTTATGCACTGTGAACACGTTGAGACGGCCATCGAAAACCTCCAAGGTCTTGAATTCGCACTTATTATTTTTGAAGAAGCCGCACTTATACACCCAGATATTATCAGACACGCAAAATCTCGTCTTCGCTTAGGTGGTTTAAAGATCGAAAATAAATTTTGGGCTGAACGATTACCTCGTCTACAATTAACATCAAACCCAGGCGGAATAGCACATCAGTATATTAAAGAGAATTTTATTAATCCGGCACCTCCGATGCAGGAATTTGTTGATGAGTACGGCAAAAGAAAACTATTTATACCTGCGTTCGCAAGAGACAATCCACACATAGATCATGAATCCTATGAAAGAGAACTCCGGTCTATGGGTGATCCTTTGAAATATCAACAGCTTGCGGAAGGAAATTGGGATGCAGGAGGCGCAACATTCTTCGGAGATGCCTTCAAACGTTCTAAAAACGTCATTCCAGACTTCAAAGTTCCAGAAGATTGGAAACTTTACCGCTCTTATGACCCAGGCTATAGTTCACCTTTCGCTTATCTTATTACAGCAAAAGTAAAAGGTCAAAATACCGTAGAATTTGCTGATGGAACTAAACGCTATTTTCCAAATGATAGCATCATTGTATATCGTGAGTGGTACGGATATGATGGTAAAGACATGAATACTGGCATCAAATGGGATCATAAAGATATTGCGGAAGCTATGAGAGCCAAAGAAGAAGATTGGGGAATTTTTGGTAGAGTGCAAGCGGGACGGGCTGACTGGAAGATTTGGGATGGTGAGTTAAACGTCTATAGCGATTATGAAAAACAAGGTATCCGGTTCATAAAGGCAGACAAAGCTAAGGGTTCTCGGGTTGCGGGAGCATTGAAGATGCGTCGTATGATGTTTGCGGCACATGATGAACCGCCAGAGCAGCCAGGGTTATATTTCGTTGATAAGTGCATTTGTTGCATTGCTACAATCCCATCTCTACCAACAGACCCATCTAATCCTGATGACGTAGTTACTGAGAATGTACCTGACCACGGATACGACGCACTTCGATATCAGATAATGTCTACGGAGCGAACAATGAGTATTGTAAATGTTGTAGGATTGTAGTTGACAAACGTACTTTGATGTGCTATTGTGTCGCTCATACTGATATATGAAAGACACCATTATGAAGGATACAAGAGAATTTACAATATATGTTATCGAAAATACACTAAATGGTAAGAAATACGTAGGTCAAACTTGTCAAGATATTGAACTGCGGTTCAAACAGCATAAAGGATTAGCTTCTAAAGAATTAGATGATAGAAGAAGTTATATCCACAAAGCCATAAAGAAACATGGAGTAAACAATTTTACTTTCTATGCTATAGACTCCTGCATCGGAAGTAAAGCGGCAGATACCTTGGAAATTAATTATATTAGAGTTTTAGATACATTGGTTCCGAATGGCTATAATATTAGAGAGGGTGGGAATAATACACACTCCGACCATAGAAGAAAAGTATCTACTAAAATAACAATTAACGGTGTTACGTACCCTTCTATTAGCAGTGCCGCAAAATCACATGGGATGAGTTTTTCAAAATTTGTAAACTTTCTTAACGGTAGAACGAAAGAACAGAAATTTTCAATAATCTTAAATGGAGAAACTTACTCGTCCTTATCCGAAGCTGCAACAAAATTAGGAGTATCATCCTGTAAAATTAAATATTTATTAGAAGGAAAACAACCGCAAAAGAAAGAAGTCACAATAGAGGGTGTTAAATATTCTAGTAAAAAAGAAGCCGCAGATTCTTTAGGTGTTGGTCGTTCTGTTCTAGACAGAATACTTTCTGGGAAAGAAAAAGTAGAACCTATAAAAATTACATATCAGGGGGTAACTTATAATAGTCAATCTGAAGCATGTCGTTGTTTAAAAGTTCATCCTACAACTCTTAAAAAGATGATTAAAGAGAACAGAGAAAAACTAGATACACTGCATCCAGTTTGCATACACGGAATTCAGTATAGAACGATTTCCGAAGCCAAAAAAGAAACGGGATATTCGTATGAAAAGATAATTAGGTTATCCAATGGAGGAGATATAATTAACAGAGAAGTGATTATTGATAGTGTTAAATATAATAACAAAACGGATGCTATGAATAAACTCAACTTAACATTACGGCAAATTAATAGAGCTATTGCAACAGGATCATCAGAAGCTAAACCTAATATAAAAAGAAAAGTGTGGTTTAATGGTGTTTTATATAATTCTATGTTAGACCTAACTAAAGCCTCCGGATTAGGGAAAGATCAAATTTATAGAATGGCGGCAGATGGGGAAGGAATAGAATTCGTCCCTATTGACAACTAATAAATAGTCTGATACAAGATTTCGATATATTAGGAGTCTTGTATCATGCCAATAAACAGTAAACACCCTCAGTTATCTGAATATCAAGATATTTATGAATTCTTGGAAGATTTTTATGACGGTGAGCAAACTGTAAAGAAAAAAGCTAGCAAATATGTCCCACGGTTATCCGGTCAGAATATCTCAAAATTCCGAGATTATGTAAACCGTGGAATGTTCTATAGTGCGTTTTCCAAGACTATTGATGCTCTAACAGGAAGTACATTCAGTGTTCCACCAACCTTAAATCTCCCACCAAAACTAGAGTATCTAAAAGATGACGCTACAGGAAAAGGCACATCGCTAACAGAATTAGCGATCGCACTATGTGTAGAGGCTTTGAAGACCGGAAGAGTGGGTCTTTTTGTAGATCGCCCAACAGACGGAGGAAAGCCCTACTTTGTCATGTATGATTGTAATGACATAACAAATTGGAGAGATAATCATTTTATTGTGTTAAAAAACGAACAACTGATTCCAAAAGAAGATGACCCATATGAGTTTAAAGAAGTTGAAGGGTATAGAGAGTTAGCCCTTATAGATGGTGAATACGTAGTAAATATATGGTCTAGAAAAGATAAGTCCAATAATTTTGAAATAATGGAAACAATTGTACCACAAAAATTTGGTAAACCGTTAGATTATATCCCATTTACTTTTATTGGTCCAAATGGACTAGATTCCGATATTGGTAGACCTCCGCTACTAGATTTAGCGAATGTTCAGAGAACTTTATTTTCAGTCAATTGCGATTACGCTAACGGACTTCATGTTTCCTGCATCCCTACTCCGTATATTACAGGACTAAATAATGATGGAGGTAATTTCGAACTAAAAGTAGGAAGCGATTCCTGTATTATCCTACCCGAACCAAATTCTAAAGTAGGATATTTGGAATTTCAAGGGCAAGGATTAGAACCTGTAAGTAAATACATTGATAAATTAGAATTAACAATGGCTGCGCTTGGAGCTAGGGTAGCCGAACAAAAAAATAATAAAACACTTATTGAAACTGCAACAGGGAGTAGAATCAGAGAGGCTTTATCAGTTTCTACCCTTGGAGCTATTTTAGCAACAGTAGAGAGCGCCCTGAATAAATGTTGTAAATGGGCAGCAGAATGGGAAGGCGCTGATCCTTCTGAAGTTGGAATTACACTAAATAAAGAACTTATTAGCGCAAATATCGACGCCAATATGGTCACGGCTTTAATGCAAGCGGTTCAGAGCGGTCTAATTTCCCAGAAAACTTTTTACAAGAAATTATCTGATGCTGGACTAACCGAACCCGGTGTTTCTGCCGAACAAGAGATGCTTAGAATTTCCGATTCTACGCTAACAAACTCACAAACTCAACAACAAAATACCCAAGGTATTGACAACCAACAAAATTTATGATATTAGCGCAAATAGTAGTAAATTTTATTAACAACTCTAGGAGTTAAAATGAGCATTAAATTCAAGGGTCAGGCCCGTAAGTATCGTGATGACGCAGGTGTAGATGGTGGTGATAACGGTGGTGGCGCTAGTAAAGTCCAAGACCTTGCTACTAACCCCGAGGTCCAAAAATTGATTCAAGAAGCTATTGAACGTGAAGTAACTGGATTGAAAAAGAAGAACTCAGAACTTATCGGTGCTGAGAAGAAACTTAAAGAACAAATGGCTCAATTCGAAGGTTTAGATGTAGAACATCTTAAGAATCTTCAAAAACAGATGCAAGAGAATGAAGAAATGCGTCTGTTAGCCGAAGGCAAGACCGAAGAAGTGGTAGCTCGTCGGGTTGAATTGCTGAAGAAGGATTATGAGGCACAACTCGCAGCGCGTGATGGGAAACTTCAGGAATATGAAGGTACTCTGAAGCAAAAAGAAGAAAACCTTCGTAAACTGCTAGTGGATGGGACGATTCGTGAAGCATATGTAGGTTTGGATTTTGAACCAACTGCTATGGCTGACACGCTTCGGAATGCTCGTGATGTATTCATCATGGACCCTGAAACTGGAAAAGTAGTACCCCGCGATGAGCACGGCAACATTATTTTTAGCAAAGACGGTAAAACTCCGATTGATGCTAAAGGGTGGCTTGAAATGCAAGCCGAACGTAAACCTTACCTGAAACGCCCTTCTACGGGAAGTGGTGCATCCGGTAATAATGGTTATGGTAAGAGCAATTTAACTGGTGGTACTAGCACTAGCAAAATTGCAAGAGGTTTAGAAGCAGCAGGCTTCAGAATTTAAAGTAGTTTAGTAGTAAGGTCTAGGTTGGGTTAGGCCCACAAAGACATTAAATGTGTAGTCTAATCCAACTTAGGAGAAATTGAATATGGCATCTCAAACGTTAGTACAAGCAAAACTGTTTATCAACAACGAAATCGTTCAAGGCGTCGTTGAAGATATTATTTCTGTCAACCCTATTTACTCCATGCTACCTTTCATGGGATATGAGGGTCAGGCTATTCTGGTAAACCGTGAAGTTACTCTCGGTACTTCTGAAGTTCTGGCTGTTGATACTACTATCTCTGCCAAGGCCGCTGCTACCTTCACCCAAACCTCTTACAGTGCTACTCGCCTGATCGGTGATGTGGAACTGGATAACCTAGTGGCTATTCAGAGCGTTGGTGCTGGTGTTGATCAAATGGCTATCGAGATTAGTTCTAAGGCCAAGTCTATTGCCCGTCTATTCCAGACTGGTATGGCTACTGGTACTGGTACTTCTCCCCAGATGAACTCTCTGCATTCTCTGTGTGATTCCAGTCAGTATACTACTGCCACTGGTGGTACTACTTCTCAAGCTCTGTCTTTCGCCCTTCTGGACGAACTGCTTGATCTTGTCGTGGCCAAGGATGGTGAGGTGGACTGGATCATGATGCCTAAGCGCACTATGCGTTCTTATAAAGTGCTCTTACGTGCTCTTGGTGGTACTAGCCAAACTGAAGCAATTACTCTTCCTGATGGTCGTACTACAATTTCTTATGAGAGCGTACCGATCTTTAAAAATGAGTACCTAAGCGTGACCGAACTGGCCGACGGTAGCGCACTAACTGGTGGGTCTATGACTTCTGTATGGGCTGGATGCTTCGATGATGGTTCGAGCCGTATTGGTCTGTCTGGTATTCACCCTATCGCCGCTCCTGCCGGTATCCAAGTTAAGCAGGTTGGTGAGATGGAAACCAAGGATTCTGGCCTCTTCCGCGTAGTTCAATACGCCAACCTAGTAAACTTCAACCGCAGAGGTCTTGCTCGTCTGACTTCTATCAGCAACTAATCTTAAATTTTTAAGATGCTTAAACCACCCAATTGGGTGGTTTTTGTTTTGTACTTGACATGCCCCACCAGTTAATATATAATAGCCCTTATTACGTAGACAGGAGGAGATGAATGTTACAAGAAGTAATAGATTCAATTAAACCGTTTATAGATTGTAAAGAAACAAATGAGTATATGAATATAGTTTCTAAAAACTATCTTGGCAAAGGAGAAGAGCACCACATCCTTCCAGAAAGCATATATCCAGAATATTCAAAGTGTGCATGGAACATAGTAAATTTAAAATATGAAGATCACTATAGAGTACATGAATTGCTCCCGTTTATGCTATCAGGGAAAAACAAAGGGTCTATGTTATATGCGTGGAATTTAATGTGTGGAAGAACTAATGGAGAATTCGTAGACAGCAGTAAATATGCGGAGTTAAGAAAATTACACTCCATTAGAGTCTCAGAACAGATGCGGCAATATCAACCAATGCGCGATCCGAAGGTGGTAAATAAACTAATAGGTAGAAAATATCCAGAGCATTCAATTCGTATGTCAGGAGATAACAATCCAACTAAACGGGAGGAGGTTCGAAAGTTGATTAGTGATAATAATCCAATGAAACTCGAAGAAAATAAACAAAAATTCAGAGGTTCAAATAATGCTAATTATGGAAAAGAAATTAGCGAAGAGCATAAAGAAATTTTAAGGAACTTCAGATTAGGTACTACAATGGAAAAGGAAACAAAAGAAAAAATATCTAAATCGCTAAAAGAAGCCGCCTCAAAATCAAAAATAAAAATAGATGAAACAGAGTATTCATCTGTTATTGAGGCAGCTAAAGCCTATGGCGTAGATAGACATACTATTAAGAGATGGGTTAAATCAGGAAAAGCAGAGAAGTTAACATCGCAACAGGTTTGTTTAATCATTGATGGTGTGAAATATAGCTCCATGTCACAAGCCGCACATAGTTTAAATGTATCAAGGGCTACAATACGGAGTTACATAAAACATGGTAAAGCAAAACTGCTTGACAAAACAAATTTAACAATGGAAAATACTATTTTAAATAAAGGAGAAATCAAATGACATTTTTAACCATTTTACCTTTCCGAGATTCTAATACATACATCCCGTCTAAGTGCTATATAGATTACTCTTGTGTTAACTGTTTATCCGAACAGTTCGAAGCTGATTTTGAAGGAGATGAGGCAGTATCCTTTTATGATTCTGAGGGTAAACTTGTAGTTATTATGACTTATACAGCGCGGCACCCGGAAAAATTTGATAAGTCCGAGTATTTTGTGGAAGAAATACTTGTTAATGTTTGTGGTCAGAGAAAGTTAAGCGATATAATCAAAGAACTTTGCAACTACGTTATGGATAAAGACGATTCTTTTGGAAACTTTAATTTCAATTGTCATCCAGAAGACGCTCTTTCACTTCTTTTACAAGAGTTTTGTCAATCTTATAGTTATGGTGTAAACGACAATATGATGTATTTCTCTTACGAAGCATAAGGAACCCTCTAATGCCATTTTTCGATTACTATTGCCCAACCTGCCAAACTAAAGAAGAGCGAATGGTCAAACGGCCTGAAGACGAACAATTTTGCATCAAGTGCAGCTCAAAACTAGACCGCCTAATTGGTGCGCCGTGCTTTATCCTGAAAGGTAAAGGTTGGTCATCTAGCGGGTCATTTACTAGAGCTAAAGAAGGTCCGAAGTTAGACCAGGATTTACTACGACTTTCTGATAGAGAACTTAATATCGAATGCGGATTGCCCCCAGATTGTGAATGAAATCAAAGACTTATAACTACTTGACAAACCAATAATCTCATAATACAATTATTCATAGTTCAGGTCATGCCTGAACACCTCTAAGTTATGCTTAGAGTTTTAAAGCCCTCTTCGGAGGGCTTACAATTATCCAAGGGATATTAGATGTCAAAGAAATCAAAGAAGAAGCAACACTCCGCAGACCTAAGACAGCAACGAATCTCTAAATTACTAAACATGGCACGGCAGTTCCATGGCAGTCGTCAACTAGCACAAGCCGAAAAAATGTATCGAGATATCCTGGCGGTTGACCCTGTAAACTTTACAGCCGTTTACCTACTTGGAGCACTTGCAGCGGAGGTTGGACGCTTCCATGATGCTGCTAAATTAATGCAAGCCGCTATTAGAATTAAACCGGATTATTCTCAAGCCCACAACGACCTTGGTGTTGTCTTACAGCAAACAGGAGATATTGAAGGTGCTACGCAATGTTTTTCCAAAGCCCTTGAACTGAATTCTAAATTCTCAGAAGCCACCAATAACCTTGGTGTTACCTTCCAAAGCCGTGGTAACTCTAAGAAGGCCGCAGACTACTTTAAAGCCGCCTTAGCGATTAATCCATACTACCTTGATGCACACAATAACTACATCTTCGCTCAAGATATGTCTTTGCATCAGACTACAGAATCACTAATTGAGATTCGCAAACAGTGGTCTAAGACTCACGAAGAACCTTTGTTAAAGAAACAAAAGCCCCATCTAAATGACCTATCATTAGATCGTAAGATTCGTATCGGTTATATCTCCGCAGACTTCCGACTACACTCAGCGAGTTTTGTGTTTGGTGGGATGCTTACGGAGTACAATAAGGATAAGTTTGAGGTTTATGCCTATAGCACATTCAATCCTCAGATGGATGAGCGAGTAGTACAGTTTCGTAAAGCCGTAGATATGTTCACAGATGTATCAGGTCTTCCTGATGACGTTGTAGCTGATGTAATCCGAAAAGATAAGATTGATATCCTGGTTGACCTAGCAGGATATTCGGCAGGTAACAAACTCACCGTATTCGCCCGTAAGCCTGCACCAATCCAAATTACGGCATGGGGATATGCTACATCCACCGGCCTCAAGTCCATGGACTATTTCTTCACCGATGAAGTATTGGTTCCAAAAGAAGAAAAAGACCTATACGTTGAAGAAGTAGTGTACCTACCCAATGTAGTTACCCACTACTGCCCAGAGAACAAACCTGATGTAAAAGAACTTGCGGCACTGAAAGAAGGTATTATTACCTTCGGTTCATTTAATCGCCTCGCTAAGATTTCTGATGACACCTTTGCACTATGGGCGGAAGTATTGCGGGCCGTACCGAACAGCCGTATGATTCTCAAGATTAGCGAACTCAGCGATGAGAAGTCAATTGCCTGGGTTACTGAGAAATTCACGGCTGTTGGAGTCGATAAAGAACGTGTCGTCTTCCAAGGTAAAACAGCATGGATGACCCACATGGACTCTTTCAATCAGATCGACATTGCACTAGACCCATATCCTCATGGTGGAGGCGTAACTACACTAGAAGGATTGGTCATGGGGGTGCCTGTCGTAACACTAGAATGGCCTACGATTGTTGGTAGGTTATCTAGTAGCATTCTAACGACCCTTGGTATGACTGATTGGATTGCCAAGACTAAAGAGGATTATGTTAGAATTGCCAAAGAGAAAGCCTCTGATTTAATTGCTTTGAACGAATTACGTCTTGGTCTACGCGATAAGTTTAATAACTCTATTTTAGGGAATCCTGAAGAGTATTGTCGGGTGGTAGAGGATAAATATGAATGGATGTGGAAACGGTATGTCGAATCAAAATCTTCCTAAACTCCAACTACCAGAAAGCCTCAATTACATTGGGGTTTTTCTAACGATGTCCTGCCAACTCAAGTGCAGCTATTGCATCAATATTCCAGATAGTAATCAAGAACTTACTGACAGAAGTGAATTGTTCCCGATCTTAAACGCCAAACATCATATCGGCTTAACTCCAGAACAATGGGTTACAGCACTCAGTCGTATTCCAGCACGAGAAGATTTACCACTCACTATTCAAGGTGGGGAACCAACGGTATACTACAATGGCAAAGGACTAAATCAAATCATCGAAGGTATCCCACACTATCTAGATATTCTCACCAACATTGGCAACATGAAGGTATTTAAGAATATCAGCGATAAGAGTAGGCACAAACTCCAACGTAAAGCCCCTTATCCTTCCATTAGGGTATCTTGGCATAAAGATGAGATGGAGCGCACCTGGAAGGACGGTTTTAAGGAACTTGTGAGGCGTTGTGAAGAGTTGAAAGATTATGGATTCGATGTAAGCCCAACCAAGTCTGAATCGGATGTTGGGATTTATATGGTGTCCCATCCCACAAACGTATCACCTGATGAGAACTTATGGAAAGGTAAAGTCCCTTTCGAGACTAAAGAGTTCCTTGGGGTTCATGATGGTGAACTTTATGGTCACTACGCTTATAAGCATTCAACGGATTTGATTTCTAGGAACATCTATTACAAAACGCTAGAGTGTGAATGTAGGACTTCAGAATTACTCATAGACCCTGCCGGGTTTATCTGGGGTTGTCATCATGACTTGTACCACGCTTGGGCTAACGAGAATATGCAGAGCCAATTTGAGTTTCTACAGGCTTGTCATTTTGCATATAAGGACTATAATAATCTTTTTGTTTGGATTAAAGGCATCAAGCCAATCGGACACATTTTAGATGATAAATTCGCTATGGATGACCTTAAGGAATTTAGGAAGTGTTACAGTTATGGTGAGTGCGTAGGCTGCGATTGTAAAATAAAGAACGATCGTACACAAAGTAAGGATGATAGAGGTGTCGTTCATACATCTGTGGAAATTAAAAATATTAAATGGCCTGATGATTTCCGAAAAGAGCGAAGTATTAAATTTGCAGAGGCTTTGAGTGCTGCAATGAAATCAATGGCGGATAAAGAGAAACTACGAAAAGACCTCAAAGATTATCTGGAGAATAAGAAATACAAATGAAAAAACGTGTACTAATTATCAAACCAGGATACAGTGAAACGCTAGACCCAGACGAAAGTGGAATCGTAAGCCTCGGAGACATCCTAAGATCAACAGTAATACTTCATCAATTCCCTCCAGAGGAATTTGAGGTTACTTGGGTAGTAGATCAAAAAGGTGTACCGCTACTCCAAAATAACCCTTACATTGCACGATTGTTGTCAATCAATGTATTCACCCCACAACTCCTACTGTCTGAGACTTTCGATATCCTTCTAAACCTGGAGAAAGACTTAGGTATCTGCGCCATGTGTGAGAATATTCGTGCCTGGGAAAGATATGGCTTCCGGTTCCATCAAAGCGAATTGCGCTCTGATAAGCACTCCGAAGAAGCCTTAAAATTTACTCAGGATGAAGAAGCCAAACGATCAAAAGATAAATCTTGGTCACAAGTGCTTTACGAGATGCTTGGGAAACAGTATAATGGTGAACAGTATATTTTGAGTCACAAAGATGTAGAGGAAAAATATAATGTAGGTCTAAATCATCTTATTGGGAAGAAATTCCCATCCAAGGCTTGGACAAGATATAATTGGGAAGGTTTGGAACTTAAACTCGCAGTAAATGGTTATAAGAGTTGTTGGCAACAAGGCGAATCTGATTTAGAATCTTACATCAATTGGATTGCGTCGTGTAAGACCATTGTAACCTGCGATAGCCTTGGATTGCATATTGGTCTAGCACTTGGTAAGAATGTGGTAGCCTTATTCGGCCCAACACTTGCTTCAGAAGTGCATGATTGTAAGAATTTAACTAAAATTATTTCTGAAACGGGTAAAGTAGCGGATATTACTGTTGAGGAAGTTATGAAAGTGGTGGAGAGGTTTGAATGACTGATAAATACAGGATTGACGAAACAAAACTACAATATCATCCCTATAGGGTCTTACAAACCTTAGACGCCCAAAATAACTGGATGATCGCACAATCGACCTATCCAATCTACGTAGAAGTTAGTCCACACTCTGCTTGCAATCACGCTTGCTCCTTCTGCGCTATGGACTATATGCAAAAAGAGAAGAACAAATTAAACATTACTGCTTACACAAAGGCTATCAAAGAAATGGGTAGGTGTGGTGTAAAAAGCGTTATGATGGCCGGAGAAGGCGAACCGCTCCTTCACAAAGACATTTCACAGATGGTTAAGGTAACAAAAGATTCTGGAATTGATGTAGCCTTTACAACTAACGGTGTGCCGATGACGCAGAAGTTTATTCAAGAGTGCTTGGACAAGATTTCTTGGGTGAAAATTTCGTTTAACGCAGGGACACCTCAAACTTATGCTAAAGTACATAAGACCAATGAGAAGGATTTCTACACAGTCTTTAGCAATATCGCTTATGCTCTGCAATATCGAAAGCAGCAAAACCTAGACTGCTCAATTGGTATGCAGATGGTACTACTTCCAGAAAACGAAAATGAGGTAGAAGATTTTGTGCTTCTTGCTAAAAGTCTAAATTGTGACTACGCCGTAATCAAACCCTACAGCCAACACAAATATTCAATCACGCATGAGTACGAAAACGTTAAATATCAACAGCACTTAGAATTAGCAGAGAAGTTAAAGCAATACAACACAGAAGACTTCCAAGTAGTTTTCCGTGCTAACGCAATGCAAGAAAAAGAGCCTTATGACAAGTGTATGAGTGTTCCTAATCTCTGGGCGTATATCAGTTCCAACGGTGATATTTCTGCATGTTCAGCGTATTTAGGGCAAGATAAATTCACTTTAGGTAACATTAACACCCATACATTCACCGAAATCTGGCATGGTGAAAAGCGTAAGAAACTATTTGATGAAGGTATTAACATTTCTGGGTGTCGAGACAACTGTAGAATGGACGCTTGTAACCGCTACCTTTTAGCGATTGAGAATCAATCTGTTAAACATATTAATTTTATTTGATGAGGATAGTATGACAGAATTTGAACTAACTAAAGAACTTATTAAAATTGGTTCCAATGCTGACGAAGGATATTTTGATTACGCCGCAGTAGTTGCTCGTAGATTACCAAAAAATTTACACGAACAATTAAATCAACTTGTAAATGGCCCTATTTATGATGGAAACATAATCTCAAAGACTGATAGGGGCGAACTATTTTCTTTAGGTTTAGCTATTAGAGTGTGTTGCAAAGGAGAACAGGGATATACTGGCGCAACTTATTTTGCATACTCTGTAATGAAGATTATTAATGAGATTAAAACAGGAAAACGCGAGTGATACCTAAAATTACTAACCTCTACTACCAGATGCTTCGAATCCGAAGGATCGAAGAAGCCATCGCAGATGCCTACAAGGATCAAGAAATCCGAACGCCAGTACACCTTTCAATTGGGCAAGAAGCCATCGCTGTTGGAGTTTGCGCCAACCTTAAACCTTCTGATAAGGTATTCTCAGGACATCGTGCTCACGCACACTTCCTAGATAAAGGAGGTAATTTAAAAGCCTTCATGGCTGAGTTGTATGGCAAAGAGTGGGGGTTATCCCAAGGACGCTCTGGCTCCATGCACCTTCAAGATTTATCTTGTGGCTTTCAAGGTTCCTCGTCTATTGTAGGGGGCACTATCCCCTTAGCAGTAGGCTCTGCGTGGGCGGATAAGATCAAAGGTAATAAAGATGTCACGGTAGTATTCTTCGGGGACGGGGCATTTGAGGAGGGGGTCATCCATGAAGCATTTAACTTCGCAGTTCTTCACCAAATCCCAATTGTTTTTGTTTGCGAAAATAACAAGACCGCTGTAAACTGTGATATTTCAGAAAGACAATCATATAAACGAGAGATTGTATATATTGCAGAGGCTCATGGGTTAGAGGCTGATTCTGGAACAGGTCAGAACTTACGTTGGGTAGTTAAGATGTCTCAGGTTGCTATTGACCGAGCTAGACAAGGATATCCACAGTTCTTAGAATTTTACACAGAACGAGAGCGTGTACATTGTGGTATTGGGAAGGAACGGGATTTACTCAACGACCCTCTCAAGATTCACAGTTACACTTATGGCGAGATTTTAGAAATGGAGAAAGAAATCCAATTGGAAATCGAAGAGGCTTTTGAGTTCGCTAAGAAGTCTCCAGTTCCTACTAATTCTGAAAGAGGTGTTTATGCCTCGTGAACTAACTTACTCCCAAGCCATCCTAGAAGCCACAGATCAGTGCATGGCTGAAGATAATAGCATCATCCTTATAGGTGAAGGCGTCAAAGATGCTAATGGGATTTTTGGAACTACAAAAGACCTTCATAAGAAATACCCCGAAAGAGTATTTGAATCGCCACTATCTGAGAATGGTGTAACCGGATTTTGTATTGGTGCGGCTATCAGTGGATTAAGACCAATTATGGTTCACCAGAGAATCGACTTCTCACTACTGAGTTTAGATCAAATTGTAAATAATGCAGCCAAATGGTATTATACTTTCGGACAGTCTGTACCAATAGTTATTAGAATGATCGTAGGACGAGGGTGGGGACAGGGTCCGACTCATTCACAGGCACTCCATAACCTCTTTGCAGCCATTCCAGGGTTGAAAGTCGTTATGCCAACTTCCGCACATAACGCCAAAGGGCTAATGATCTCCGCGATTAAAGACAATAACCCTGTAATTTTTATTGAACATCGTTGGCTGCACAACATTAAAGACGAGGTTCCAGAGGAACCTTATGAGTTACCTCTGGATAAGGCTAGGCTTCTACGACAAGGAGAAGATGTGACGGTTGTAGGATTCTCCTATGCAAACATCGACGCTCTCCAAGCGCATGATCTACTCTCAACCTTAAGTGTCTACGCCGAAGTAATCGACGCAGTTTCAGCCGCACCACTAGACATCGACACAATTGTAGAGTCTGTAAAGAAAACTGGACGTTTAGTGGTAGCCGATATCGGACATACTGTAGGTTCAATCGGTGGAGAGGTAGTGAGACAAATAATTGAGAGGGAATTTAAGTATCTAAAGTCTGCTCCCATTGTTATAGGTTCTAAGAATTACCCACAACCAACCTCACACTATCTAACCCAAGACTATTATGTAGATAAATATGATATTGTGAATGCTTGTCTAAGAAGTGTTGGATACCCCGAGATTTCTAAGATTCCACGAGAACTTCATGACGTTCCAGATAGTAGTTTTACAGGGCCATTTTAACCTATTGACTAATTTATAAATCTATGGTACATGCTAAAGAATCTTAACAAGGAGTCTTTAGCATGGCTGAATATCGTTTAATCGACGCCCTACCTCAATCCCTTCCTGGGAATACAGAACTTCATTACGGTCACAAGTGTGAAGTACGCCAAGATGGCATCTGGGTTGAACTAGATGAAGTTACTGCCGAAAATTTTGTTATTGCTAAACGAATTGTCGGACCAGTTATCAAAGATTCTAAAATTTCTACAAAACAAGAGAAAGTTGTGGAAGATGTAATTCAAGAATCTGAAGAGATTGTAGAGAAACCTAAACGTGGTCCTAAAGCTAAGGAGCAATAGCCATGCCTCTCGTAAAAGGTTATTCACAAAAAAGCATCAGTAAAAATATTGCTTTAGAGATTAAACACGGAAAGCCTCAAAAACAAGCCGTAGCTATTGCTCTTTCTACTGCTAGAAAAGCCAAAGAGAAAGCAAAGGGTAAGAAATAATGGCTGATTTATGCCCCCTTCCTACAATGTATGCTCAAGTCAATATCGACAACCACATGCGTTGTATCAAAATGGCCGCACTTGGCCCTGCGGACCCAAGACAACCTAGTGATGCTTTCTGGCAAGATAAGATGAAAAAATGGAAAGTGCAAGAAGGCCAAGCACGTTCTCAACTTTGTATGAATTGTGAACATTATATTGCTACCTCAGAAATGATGGACTGTGTAGCAAAAGGTAGCGGGGCAAAAATTAAAGCCTCTGAATTGCCAGTTACACCTAAATGGGCAGATATTCCAGGTATGCCTTCTGCTGTGTGTAATCGTTATAACATTACATGCTCTGCTTTACGTACTTGTGATGATTGGGAAGAAGGGGGCCCGATTACCGATTCTAATTTGAATTCAGATATGATGGAAGGCTAGTATGGAAAATACCAATATTAAAGTTCTCGCATCAGCCGCTAGAACCGCAGCAACAGTAACTTCAACCTTTGATAATTATGATAAACGCGGATTACATTTAGTTATTAATGTGAGCGCCGCATCAACTACCGGAGGAATTACCCCAACTATTCAGGGATTTGATGAAGCTAGTCAAACGTATTATAATCTTTTAGTTGGAGCGTTAATTACTACTACGGGTACTACAGTATTAAAGATTTATCCAGGAACTGCCGCAGTTGCAAATGTATCAGCAAATGATTTTCTCCCTGCTAAATGGCGCGTAAGTATGGGTGTGGCAGATGCAAACAGTTTTACTTACTCTATTACAGCTAATTTGGAGGCATAGTAATGTCTGATAATTTCAATACCTCAGATGTAAGTTCAACTCTAATCGAAATATCTAGAGGTAAAATTTCAGGTGCCACTCCGTTTGCAAGTTATGGTCGGTATGTTGCAACAGGGGCAATTACAGATCAAATTATATGGCCTGGTGGGGTTTATAGTCTACCTCCTGCTACAGGTGTTCAAATGACACTTGTTAGCACCTCTACAAGCGATGCCGCTGGACAAACAGGAATACAATCCGTACATATCCACTATTTAGATAATCAATTGTATGAAAGGGTAGAAACACTTGCCCTAAATGGGACAACCCCTGTAACTACAGTTGCCACAAACATTCGATTTATTCAGTGTTTACATATGGCTACATACGGTACAGGTAAAAAAGCAGCAGGGACTATAAGTGCTACTAATGGTGGAAATACGTATGCTCAAATCGCAAGTGGAAGTATGCGTTGTGCGTCTAGTGTTAGAATGGTCCCTAAAGGTAAAAAATTATTTGTAAATGCTTTGTCAGCCGGCTCATCCAGTGGCTCTGCCGCAGCTTCAGTGATAGTAAAATTTGTAGGTACATATCTGGAAGGTCAGGATTACTCAGCAGATAGCGTATTTTTACCGTATTCTTCTACTGCCCTACAAGATAATGCCGAAGCTATTGTTTTACCTGTACCATTTTCTTTTGGTGAAGGCATTGCTGTTGGAATGATGTGTACTACTGATAAAGCTGCTACGATTGTTGGCTCATGGTTTGGATGGTTGGAAACCGTTTAATTTAGGAGACTATTATGGCTAAAGCAAAATCCAGTTTTGATAAAAAAGCAGCAAGTATCGCCCAGAAACAACATATTCCTATTGACCGAGCAAGAGCCATTCTTGCTTCTGCGGCAATGAAAGCTTCTCCAAAAGCAGTTAAAGCCAATCCTAATCTGAAACATATCCCTGCCGTAGCCGCAAAGTATAAAAAGAAGTAATCATGAAATTCCCAATACCTATCTATGGTGGAGAGGTTTGGGTATTTAAAACGAAATCCGAGTTCTTGGAAGCGCAAGAAGAACTCGGTGATGATGCTGAGATAAATGATAACACGTTAGGGGATGCTTGGGTTATTCCCTCATTAGATAACCCTAATGAGTGGGTTTATCTTGTGGGGGTCTACGATAAAGACTTAGGTACGCTAGTACATGAACTATCTCATACAGCATTAAATATTGTAGCAAATTCAAATTTTTCTGCTCATGATGGCAATGGTGAACCGTTTTCGTTCTTATTGAACTATCTATTTGATAAGACCTATATTTGGTTTGCTACAGAATTGACAGTAAATAATTAATATGCTAAACACAAAAGAACTTAATCAACCTGTAGGATGTGTCATGGCAGATAAAGACTTAGACAGTCGGATGACTGAAATGGAAACCGAATTTAAGAATATGTCTAAGCAATTGGACTCTATCGCTACAGATATGAAACAGGTATTACAGATCGCAAGTCAAGTTAGTGTTATCTCAGAACGCCAGTCCAATCATCAAAATGATCTTAATCGAGCATTTGAAGAGATTAGGAAACTTAATTCAAACCACACAGACTATGATAGACAGCAGGATGAGCGAATTAAAACTTTAGAGTCACAACTACAAATTAGTGATAGAGAATCCCAAGCGTGGATAAATAAGTTTAAAGCGGCAATTGCTATTTTCCTCTTTATGTTTTCCTTTATTCAAGGTATGATGGTGTATGGTGGTAAGAACCTTATTGAGGAAGTAAGGCAACAACACGATCAACTATTAGCAATATCCAATAAACTCCCACGATGACTCCCGAAGGCAAAACTAAAAAGCTGATTTCAAATTGGCTTAAGAAACATTCTATCCCATATTGGATGATAATTCCTAGTCAGTTCGGTCGTACCACAGGGGTTAGCGACTATGTTTGCATTATCCCAAATAATTGTTTAGTATCTCGTGGTTCATGGTTAGCAATTGAGGCTAAAGCCAATGGAAAGAAAGACACTACCACCAAAAATCAAAGAGACTTTTTGGAGACTATTAAATCTAGTGGGGGTGTTTCTATTGTGGTGTCTTGCCAAGAAGATTTAGATGAGTTAGAATCTATTCTATATGGCAAATGATTTAATTAAACTAGAAGATTTTCCTCCCGGACTCGCTTATGATGAAGCGATGAACAAGGCTTCGTCTACAGGCTTTACACTCTTTACAGATGATGAATTGTGTGCTCAATGGGACATTACTCAAGAATATCTAGATACCATAAGACAAGACCCTAAGTTCCGTGTAGCCGTTCGTTCCGCGATGTATGATTTAAAAGAGAATGGCGGTACTGTTCGGGCTAAAATGCGCGCTCAGTTTGAGATGCACTTAGATAGTACTCTACCATCTATGATGGCTCACCCAGATACTCCCCCAGCCGTTAAAGCTACTTTAATCGCCATGTTGGGTAAAGGTGGTGGTGTGTTGTCAGAGGTTAAACCAAAAGACTCCGAACAATCTTCTCAACAAAATCAAGTACCACCTATTCAAATTATATTTGCACAAACCCCCCTCACTTGATATACAATTCGCAAATCAAGAAAAAGTTATCAATCCATAAAGGATATTAAATGGCTTCAAATCAACGCCCAGAGTTTTCAATTCTAAAGAACGCCCACGAAGTTGTAAACCTATTGGGTAGCCAACGAAAGGCCGCAAAAGAACTTAATGTTCCTCGTACAACTTTACAACGATGGCTTGAATTTTATAGAGAAGCCGCTAATGATGTCGAAGATTTCCTTTATGGTGATGTTCCTACTCCTGTTGAAACGTATAAAAAACCTTCAGAATTAGAAATTTTGAAAGACAAAGTAAAGTCTTTGGAAGCCGCAATTTCCGCAGCAAAGCGTGAAAGTTTAGATGAGCATTATGTTAGAGAGAAGATTTTCGGCCTAACTTCACAATCTCCAAATCCTCCGAAGTGGTTAGTAAATAATAATGGTTATTCAAGTTGGTCCTCTGTACCGACATTATTTGCGAGTGACTGGCATATTGGTGAAGTAGTGGACTCGTCTGAGATTGGTGGGGTGAATTCTTTCAACATGGAAATCGCTGAAGAGCGTATTAAGTCTTTAATTACTACCACCATTCGATTACTTGATACTGTAGATGGGGATTACCCAGGTATTGTTTTCGCCCTTGGGGGTGATATGGTGTCTGGGGACATTCATGATGAGTTAAAACAGACTAACGACTTCCCAACACTTCCAGTAGTCTTACGACTTTATGAATTACTTATCTGGTGTATTGATACTCTGGCAGATAATTATGGTAAGGTATTTGTACCTGCTGTAGCGGGGAATCACGGAAGAACAACTAAAAAGCCTCAAGCAAAGCAATTCAACTATATGAATTACGACTGGCTTATTTACTGCTTATTGGAAAAATACTTTGAGAACGACAGCAGAGTAACCTTCCAAATCCCTAACGGTCCAGACGCCCTATTTAAAGTATACAATACCACTTACCTACTAACACACGGCAATCAATTTAGGGGCGGTGATGGTCTTATTGGTGTATTAGGCCCGATTGTCCGTGGGGACCATAAGAAACGTTCCCGCAATGGTCAGATTGATATGAACTATGATGTATTGCTGCTAGGGCACTTCCATCAACTTTTACAGATGCAAAGGGTAATTGTTAATGGGAGTTTAAAAGGCTATGACGAATATGCGTACTCTAATAACTTCGGTTATGAACAACCACGGCAAGCCCTTTGGCTAACCCATCCAGAACACGGCATTATTATGAGTATGCCGGTAAATGTAGACAAACATAAAAATGTTCAGACTCAAGAATCAGAATGGGTTAGTTGGAAACCTTGACACCAACAAAATAATCTGTTAGAAACCTTTAAATTACCAACAGGAGATTATTATGGCTTGCAAAAAGAAATCAGGAAGTAAACCTCCTAAGAAAAAGTAAGGACTTATCATGGCCCGTAAGACATATTTAGAAATCGAAGCAGAAGAACTTGATGTAATTCAAACTCAAGGAGTTGATAATGCTCAAGAATCACTCGGACCTACTAATGAAGAATATGAAGTCGCACAGTTACTCGAAGGCACCCCACACACCTTTGATAACATCTCAGTCGCCATTTTCAAATCCCTCGCTTCTAAAGGAATTGCAGCCGATGCGGGTGATGAAGGGTGGATGCGTGGCTTCCGGTGGCATGATTATATTCCTAGACGATAAATATGTTTGATATTCAGTTCTACCTTTGGTATATCAAAGAGAAACTTAAAAGGTTGTTAAATGGCAACTCTAGACGCTAGTCCAACAAGCCCTACATTTAATTGTTACAGCACTCTTGCTGAAGCTGTTGACTACCATTCTAAGCGCCTACAAAATACAACATTCACCGCAGCCTCTACCGCAACCCAAGCCAGTGCGTTAATGTGGGCTACAATTCAACTAGATACCTTAAGATGGCGTGGAGTTCGTTCTGACGGGGCGCAACCTCTAGAGTTCCCTAGACGAGGATTAAGTTATTACGAGTCCTCAGATGTTGGCGGATTTGATTTTGAAAACGTAGATGTTTTTGATCCGGCAGTAGGATATTTCACAAAAGTAACAATTACTGATACCGCAGTTCCACAATTCCTAAAGAATGCTTGTGCTGAGTTAGCCTTATGGTTAGTTGACTCTGATACCACAGCACCTACAGGACTTGAAGGTATTAAACGAATTAAAGTGGATGTAATTGAAGTAGAGAACCTTCCATCAGATAGACCAATTTGGTTCAATGATGCGGTGCGTAATTTATGTTGGAGGTTCCTAAAGAACTCTAGTAAATATTCCGCCCCCGTTAGACGAGTTGGATAATGGCTTTACGTAAAGCGACTATCGCTAAGATTGTTACAACAGCCTTTAATGTTTTAGGTGATATCCCTGAGACTGTTACATATCGTAGGGCTACTAGCACCTATGTTCCGTCTACTGGCACAAATACTGTAGTTAATACAGATACTTCCGTTTCAATGGTATTTACATCTTATAATTCCTATGAGATTGATAGGGTGAATATTACATCCTTAGATATTAAAGGACTAATGGAGTCCCGCCTAATCTCTATTACCCCCAATGTTGTGACAGATAAGATTATCAGGAACAGTAAAGTATATAATATTCTAGCTGTTAAACTAGACCCATCTAGTAGCCTTTACACTTTTCAACTTCGTGCAGTATGAATGTAGGGTTTAACACATCTCAGTTTGATTTGGATAAGATTAGACGCCTGATTGAGAAAAAAGCATCACAGGTAGTCGAACGAGTTGCGTTAAAGACTTACAACTCTATATTGCTCAATGAGTTTCCTTATTATTCAGGCTCTTATATTAGTTCGTGGAATATTAGTATTGGAAGTCCAGATACATCTTTCAATGCTCCTGCTGAGTGGGGTACAAAAGGTCCGAATGTCCAATATGCAGTACCTCAGATTAAATATGACATTGGAGAAGTAACACCTTATAAATCTGTATTCATTACTAACTATGCCCCTCATGCCTATCAAGTAGAATTTGACGGAACCCCAAGACATCCAGACCCTTGGATGATCGCCCACCACGCTGCAAATTCCTCTGTATCCTCATTCAGATTCTTCTAAGACCTTGACAAATTTACCCAAATGTGTTAATGGACACAAATGGGTAGCCAAACTTTAAATATCTATGTAGAAAATCTATTCAACACCCAATGGTTGGCGTTGAATCCTACTGTGAGCATTAAGTTTGACAACATTGACTTTACTGTACCTGATAACGCTGCATGGGTATCTTTAGAAGTTTGGGAAGGTGAATCTAACAAAGCATCTCTTGGTGCAGCCCCACAATTGCGTAGAACTAATGGAACGGTATTTGTAACCGTTTATGTTCCTAAAAGTACGGGAACTAAAACTATACGTGGTTATGTAGATCAAGTTAAGGCTATTTTTAGAGATTTGAATGCTTCAAATGTAATCTTTTTTGAAGGCTCGAACTCTAGGTTAGGTGAAGTTTATTATCCAGGTACAGGCGGCGGAACTACCGGAACCGCTCAGTGGTATCAGATGAAAGTAGCAGTACCTTTCATTTACAACGAATACGTTTAAGTTTTTGGCGTGATGAACGCCTTGTTATCAATCTTTATAGGAGTTTATCACGATGTCATTGGCCCAAGCGAATACTTCAAGCCTTAAATATGTAGTTGAGACAACCGCAGGAACCACTCCTGCTGCTGCTATGACAAAAGTTAACTATACTACATCTAGCCTAAATGCAACTATTAATACAACAGTATCAGCTACTATCGAGTCTAGTAGAAATGTAGTTGATTTAGTTCGTACTAACGGTTCTAGTGGAGGCGAAATCGGATTTGAATTACGATTCGCCGAGTATAGACCATTTGTTGAATCTGCCCTTGGCTCAGCATTCTCCACCGCAGTAAGTGTTTCTGCAACGACTATTAGTGCTTCTGCTACAGATAATAGCCTAAATGATTCCGGGGCGGGGTTTTCTACAGCGAATATTCTTCCTGGTCATTGGATTCGTGTAAGCGGATTCACTACTAACGGTACAACTTTTATTGCTAAAGTGGTATCTGTAACAACTTCTAAAATCGTTGTATCTCATAAAACTCTAGTGAATGAAGTTGCTGGTGCAGTTATTACTGTAAAAGGGAGTTCCATCAGAAATGGTGCTGTAAAGAAAACTTTTACATTAGAAGAGGAATTCACTGATTTAACTACAACCTTTGTAAATTATAAGGGTATGCAAGTTAATACAATGACACTTAATGCGGCATCAGGTTCTATTGTAAACGGTAATTTTGGTTTTATGGGGTTGACGACAACCTATACAACTGCTACAGCCGGTACAGGTGCAGAAGTAGCCGCTAGTACAAATGGTATAATGTCGGCAACTGCAAACGTTGGTACTATATTCATTGATGGTACAGCCGTAAGCGGTACATATTTCAAGAATGTAAATTTATCTACTACAAATAATGGTAGAAGTTTAGACGCTATTAGTAATCTATATCCAGTAGCGGTAAACTTAGGGTCTTTTAATGCTACTTTTGCTGTAACCGCATTTTTTGATTCAACCACATTGCTTGCTAAGTTTATTAATGGAACTTCTTTTGCCCTAGCATATTCATTCTATGATGCCGCAGGGAACTATATTGTAGTGGATGCACCATATTGCAAATTTAATGCTGGTACATTAAGTGGTAAGGCTCTCAATAGTGACATTATGCAAGACCTTTCTATTACTGCTTTAAAAGACCCAACGCATGGATACATGCTTCAAATTTCTGAACTCGGTTAAGGTTTAAGTAATTTAAATAACCCCTCAATTGAGGGGTTTTTCTTTTTATAATAAGTGTACTATACTTGCGTTTTATATTAGGAAATTATATGGCTAGACGATCATCGCATGAACAAATAATACTGGAATGGCTGAATAAAGAATCTACTATTTTAAACTCAAGAAAACTATTACCTTCAAAGAAAGAAATAGATATTTATTTACCTAGATTTAAAGTTGGTATAGAAGTTAATGGTTCAATTTGGCATTCTGAAGCCGCAGGTAAAACAAAATATGAACATCAAAATAAATTTATAGAGGCTAGTAAACAAGGAATCAAATTATTAAGTTTCTATGATTGGGAAGTTAAACATAGAGCAGAACTTGTCAAATCCACAATTTTACGAGAGATTCAAAAATCTTATATGCTACAAGTTAGCATGACAAAGAGATGTATGCCAACTCTAGACAGTGTGCACGAATTTTTAAATCAATACTGTTTCTTTGGTGATACTACTGATAGCATGTATCTCTGTCGAGAAGATAAGAAAGGCTTATGTTCTGTAGTATCTTTTAGAGATAAAGGAAACTATATTGTTGTAGATCATTATACTCAGCGAAACGGACTTCACATAATCAATGGTATTTTCAAAGATTGTGATGAACTTGAAAAGGAATTTCAAAAACCAGTAATTGTAAAAGTAGCCTCAGATCATGGGTTTATAACCACAAGACACTTGGACAATAATGGTTATATCCAATTTAATCTGTCGGAACCTGAGTTTTATTATCTCCAAAAAGACAAACGACTCCCAATGAATACTACGGAAAACATAGATGGATATACTAGAGTTTATGATGCTGGTAAAATGTTATTTGTTAATAAAAAGTATTCAGGCTATGTGAAAGGTTTACCGATAATCTAAACCCTTGACAAATGAAAATACTTAGCATTATACTCTTTCCGTTTTATGCAGTTTTAATCTACTCAAACTACTATAAGGTAAAAGCAATGGCAAAACTTTCTCAATTCAAACAAGACATCACTAAATCTGAAGAAGGTGTAAAGGTCGATCTAGGCGATGGTCTAGTTGTAACCGTGGCTCGTATTGGCAACAAACGCTATCAAGATTTCATTCGTAAGGCCACTAAACCTTATCAACAAGCTATCCGTAACAAGACCCTGGCTGACTCCGTATTTGAAAAGATCATGAACGAAGCAATGGCCGATTCTATTCTTTTAGGTTGGGAAGGTATGGAAGATGACCAGGGTGAAGTAATTAAATATAGCAAGGAAAAGGCTCTAGAAATCCTATCAGACCCCGCTTATACCGACTTTAAACAACTTGTGAGTGACCTTGCTAACGAACAAGAAACCTTCCGTTCTGAGGCGATTCAAGAAACCGTGGGAAAGTAACAGAGTACGTCCGATGGGCGTATAGGTATGGAAAAGATTCTGGTAAAACGGGAACTTCGGATTCTGAATTCTTAAAACAGATGCAAGAATCCGAAGGGCTTGTTTTAAAGCCTGAATTACAAGCACCAGAACTCACATTTTTTGATGAATATTATGTTAAGACGTTCTATCGGCTAACAGGATCACGACAAGTAGGAGTGGGTGTAGCTCCTATTCCAATCTCAGAAATACTAGAGTATAATGAGAGCTACTTGCACGATGAAGATGTTGAGATGTTGTTAGATGTAATACAAGCCGCCGATAGCGCCTATTTAACAGAGTATTATAAAGAGCAGGAGACTAAAGCAAAATGACAGAAAATATTGAGCAGAAACAACCACGTTGGAAACGCACCCACTATGATTGGGAGTCTCTAAAGCAAATTGGCGATTCATTCAAAGTTCCAGATGAGGTTACAACTATCCGTCAATTGGTGTATGCGGCTAACAAACGGTTTACTGATATGAAGGTCGGATATTATCGGAATGATGAGGGTCAGTTTATTCGGAGGGTTCGATGATTATTAATCTTGAGCAAACAAAAGACCTTTTAGAATGCTTTGGTGGTGAAGATGCCGAAATGGTTTTAGTGGAATCTGAAGAAGGGCATTCTGGGAAAGGTTTGTATGCCTATTTTTATGACTACCCGGAAGAAGGTGCTGTTTTCTTAGGTGCATCTATGGCTAAATCAGAATATGAGAATTACGCAAATGAAGAAATCTAAACTGGAGGCTATGTTAAGATGGTCTAGAAAACAACTGTATATGCGTAAATTTAAACTTAGGAAGGTTTAATGAAGACATTGTGGAAGTCTATTGATACCGCTCCATATGACCAAGACATGATTCTCGCAGGCACATTGGATAATGATAATGATTGGCGTATTAAAATTGGTCATCGTGATAATAGCCGACATAGCGGATTTTATATCTATGGTGCTAGTTGGAATCCCAAATATTGGATGCCTCTTCCAGAGGAACCTACTAATGCCTAGTCTGTTCGTAGCCTATATAGTGTACTTCCCTCCTTGTGAGTTCTAGTTACTATATGTAGTAGACAAAACACCCGTTTCGGCGGGTTTCTAATTCCTTGACTTTCTAAACCGTTTCTGCTATTGGGTGGGTATCCTTTTGGAGCCTATCTATGGCAGAAAATAATATCCCAATTCAAATTGAAGTTCGCCCACCGTCTAGAAGCGATGTTGATGGTGTTGTACGTACTTTTGCTGAGATTAAACAACGTGTTGAGGCTCAGGGTAGGGATATCGGTAAAGGTCAAAAATACGCGGTATTCAATAAGTCTGATCTTGATGTAAATCTAGCGAATTTCAAACAATATACTAACTCTATTGTATCCATACAACGACAAATGGAGAAGGAATTAGCGAAACAAGATGTTTTTAAAAATGCTGGTATTAAATCTCCTCAAGCAATTCAACAAGAATTAGATTACCTAAGACAAGCCAAAAAACTTTGGGAGGATGCTGGCAAGTCTACCGAGGGCTATAACGGTGCTCTAGCTAAGATCAATAGTAAAATTAATGTATTAACTGAAGGTAATGCTAGGGCGCGTGGAGAAATCCATAAGTTTATTGCCAGCATGGCGAGCTTATCTTTTGAAATAACCGGCGCTGTGTATGGTTTGACTTCTTTAGCGGCATTTTTTGCTGGACCTGCTATTTTCGGCATTAAATTCTCTAAAGATATGGAAGATGCTAAGTTAGGTATTAGTAGTATTATAGCATCTATTGGTCAAATTAATGGTAAATCAGTAGAACTACCTCAAGCTCTCGGTATTGCTAATTCAGTAACAAAAGATTTAGCTCAGAATGCGGCAAAATATGCTGTGTCTATTGATTCTTTATTAGAGGCGTTTAGAGTTACTTTAGCTCCTGGTCTATCTTCTGGAATGAATATAAAGGAGATTGAGCAACTTGCAACCGTAGGTACTGTAGCTGTTAGAGCATTAGGACTTCCAGCCCAACAGGTTGCTCAGGAATTGCGTGATTTAGCCCAAGGCGGTATTCAGCCAGCGTCCTCTACACTTGCAACAGCATTAGGTCTTAAAGATTCTGATATTAAAGCCGCAAAAGCATCTGCACAAGGTCTTTTTGCTTTCTTAATGGAACGTTTACAAGGTTTCGACGCGGCTGCTAAAGAGCGTCAGAATACTTTATCTGGTATTTTTGATACTCTTAAATATAAGGTAACACAGTTGTTTGTTAGTGAAGAAGGCTTTAGCCAACTAAAAGAAGCCTTAAAATCAATCTCTGAATATATCGGTAAATTAGATATAAATGGAAAATTGGTTTTAAACCCAGCACTTGTAGAACAAGTTAATAGTTACTGGACTGTATTAAAAGAAATTGGCAAAACATTAGGTAGCATCTTCTCATTTATAGGTAAAGTATTTGAGATATTAAGCCCTTTGTTTACTCTGATGGATAAAATGTTCCCCTTGCTGGAGAAAATAGCGGCAACATTTCTGATAATGAAGAGTGTGGAATTTACGTTCGCGGGATTGGAAAAATTATCTCCTCTTTTATTGGATAATACCAAAAAAGTTAGTTTGTTGCAGACGGCATTAACAGATGTGTCTAAGACCCCGTATACCATAAATATAGGTGTTGCTATAGCCGGGTATGAAGCGGGTTATTGGCTAGGTGAACAACTCAATAAAATTGAAGGGTTCCCAGAAAGAGTTAGTAGGGCTTTAGAACCTGCTTTTAAATTAGTACAGAATTTTGGACAAAATTTAGTAGCTACTTTTTTAGATGCTGTAGCTACAGCCATAAATTTTTCTGTACCTATTTTAGGTAATCAGATAGCTAAAGTAATTTCTTCTCAAGCTGATGCAGTTCGTAAGAGTGCTGAAGCAGGTCCAAAACAGTCTGCATCTGGAAAGATTACAATTCTCGGTACGGGCCAAACAGTAGAAGATTACAATAAAGATCAATTATCTGCCAAGTCCTTCAGTAGTAAAGCCGCAGATGATTTTTATAAACTAGCTTCAGGTGATAAATCCCATATTGCAATGAAAGAAGAGTTTAACAAGAAAATGTTAGACTTGGATAATCAGTATTTAGCAGCCTCTAGAGATGCCGCTAGAAAATACTCTACCGCTACAAATGTTCAGGACCAGAAAAAAGCCTTAGATGAACTCACTAAACTCAATAAGACTTATCGTGAGGCCCAAACTGAAGCTCAAAAGACATTTAATGAGTCTCTACGGGATAAAAAGGGGGGAAGGAAACTTCAAGTAGAAGAAAATACTATTGAGAAACTTACGAATAGACAAACAACATTAAATACTTCTGTTCAACAATACACGAAAGGAATTAAAGATTCTATTGAAGAACGTCAATTCGAGTTAAGTTTAGCAGGGAAACGTTCTGATGAAGTTGAAGTATTAAAAGCCCAACACGCTACTCAAAAAGAAGTAAATAAAGTAACTGCTGATTATGATATGCTTCTTATTAAGATTCAGCAAAGTGAGGCTCTAACTTCAAAACAGAAAGATAGATTGACTGAGCAAGTAAAGCAACAAAAACAAATAAATATTGATGCTATTGAATCCGTTGGAAAAGCGCAGGAAGATTTTGTAATTAAGAAGTTTGAAGAAACAAGCTCTGCGGCTTACGGGGCGCAACAAGCATGGAACGAATATGCTAATGGCGGTACTACTGCCGCAGAACAGATTAAGAAAGCCTTCACAGGAGTATTCAAAGCCACAGAAGACGCCCTGGTAGAGTTTGTAAAAACAGGAAAGATTAGTTTCGGAAGTCTTATTGACTCCATGCTAAACGATCTTATCCGCATGGCAGCGCACCAAGCCACTAAGAGTTTCTTTGATATGATTGGGACATCTTTTGGGGGTTCTGGTGGTACGGAAAGTTTCTTTGGAAAATTAGGTTCGTCCATCATGGGGTTATTCTCAGCCCACGGAAATGCCTTCGATGCCTCCGGCCATGTTTCCAAATATGCTCAAGGCGGAATGTTCACTAACTCCATTGTATCACAACCCACCATGTTTGCGTTTGCTCAAGGTGGTGCTCTTGGTATGATGGGTGAAGCTGGCCCAGAGGCTATTATGCCTCTTTCAAGAACTTCTGGAGGAGATTTAGGAGTTCGCGTGATGGGAGGGGGTAATGTTCAAGTAAACGTCGCCGTGAATATTGACAACGCTGGAAACGCCTCTGTGAATACTACCGGAAACCAAGATATGTCTCAGATGGGAGATTTAATTGGTAATAAAGTCAAAGCTGTGATATTAGAAGAACAACGCCCTGGAGGCTTGTTAAATAGGTCTAGATAATGGCAACATTTACTTATACCCCCTCTTACAGTTCTTCGTTGGATCAAACTCCAAGAATTCTTAATGCTACGTTTGGGGACGGTTACGAACAAAGCACATTAGATGGCATTAATCATACTCCTAAGAAGTGGTCATTGACTTTCTCAAATAGAAGTGACACAGACGCTGATGCCATCATTTCATTTTTTAAAACGAATTCTACAGCCACAACTTCATTCGATTGGACTGACCCTGATGGTGAAGCCTTAAAGTTTAAATGTAAGTCGTGGAAGCGTAGTTACGACGGCTTTGATTACTATACTGTAACTTGTATATTTGAACAGGTGTTTTGGTAATGGCTATTGTTGCAGATGTTCAATCGTTATCTCCTGGGGCTATCGTTGAAATGTTTGAGGTTGATGCTACAGCATTAGGAGATACTATCTATTATTTTCATGCAGGTACAAACGAACTCAGGAATGATCTTGTATGGCAGACAAAAACGTATGTTGCTTTCCCTGTAGAAGTTTCAGGATTCGAATTAACCACTAATGGTCAACTACCTAGACCAACACTACGTATTGCAAATATCACAGGTTTGATGGGTGCTCTTTTAGCAAATGTCAGTGATTTAATAGGTGCTAAAGTAACCCGCAGAAGAACATTAGTAAAATATCTAGACGCAGTTAATTTCGCTGGGGGAATAAACCCTACTGCTGACCCTAACCAACATTTTAACGATGATATTTATTTTGTAAATCGTAAAGTTAATGAAAATAAAGTATTCGTTGAATTAGAATTAGCATCATCGTTAGATGTTCAAGGGGTTAAATTACCTCGTAGACAGATTATTCAAAACGTTTGCCCTTGGGTATATAGAAGTGCTGAGTGCTCTTATGCTGGCGGTGCAGTTGCAGATGCTACAGATACGCCCACAAGTATTCTAGCAAATGATAGATGTGGTAAAAGGCTTGTTAGTTGCAAACTTCGGTTTGGCACTTATGCTACGCTACCTTATGGAGGATTCCCTGGTTCCGCAATGATCTAGGTATACTATGATTGATAAAATTTTAGAACACGCAAAACAAGAATATCCAAGAGAGTCTTGTGGGGTTGTAATTATCTTCAAAGGGAGAGAAAAATACATCCCTTGTAGAAATATTGCTGAAGGGCAAGATCATTTCATAATCCATCATGAGGATTATTCTAACGCAGAGGACATGGGTGAGATTATCAAAATTGTCCACTCACACCCTTCTACAAATCCACAACCCTCTCAGCCAGATTTAGTTGGGATAGAAAATTCTCAATTGCCGTGGGTAATTATCAACCCACTTACAGAACAATGGACAGAAACTAAGCCGTCAGGATACAAAGCACCTTTAGTGGGAAGAGTGTTCTCACCTGGAATTTTAGATTGTTATAGCATTATTAGAGACTATTATAAAGAGATTTTAAATATTGATATCCCAGACTTTGAGAGGACAGACAACTGGTGGGCGAAAGGACAGAATCTTTATATTGATAATTTCGAAAAAGCCGGATTCATTCAAGTTAATGATTTAAGAGAACATGATGTTATCATAATGTATAACGGGTCAAACATACCTAATCATGGGGCGGTATATCTAGGTAATGGGGCAATCCTACACCACCCTCAAGGGCGTTTATCAAGTCGAGATGTTTATGGTGGATATTGGTTAAAAAATACAAAATTAATAGTACGTCATAAACAATTACTTTAGTCTTGACAAACATAAATGCTAATGGTAAAGGATTTTGATGAGCATGAAAACTATCAAATTATATGGGCATTTAGGTAAAAAATTCGGAAAGATTCACCGATTTGATGTTCGTTCGCCTAGCGAAGCTATTCAAGCACTTTCGGCCAATTACAAAGATTTTAAAGCATATTTACTACAACATAATGAGCCTGGGTATCATGTATTTCTCGACGAGGAAAACATTGGTGCCGATAAATTAGGTTACCCTGTCGAAAAAACTATTAAATTTGTCCCTGTTGTTCAAGGTGCTGGCGGTGATGGGTTTGGTCAGATACTTCTTGGAGCGGCTTTAATTTTTGTAGCCCCGTATGCTGTAACAGCACTAGGGATGGGTAGCACTCTAGCAGGTGCTTATGCTATTCAGGCAGCAACAGGATTAGGTTGGGCAATGGTGTTTGGTGGAATCTCACAAATGCTGTTCTCTCCCCCTGAGACACAGTCTGGAACGTCCGTAGAACGTCCAGACAATAAGCCTTCTTACGCCTTCGATGGTCCTGTAAACACCACTAGACAAGGAAACCCTGTTCCGGTCGGTTACGGAAGGTTACGTGTCGGCTCTCAAGTCGTGAGCGCCGGTCTTTTCTCTGAGGCTATTTAATGAATAGAGTTATTCAAGGTTCTGGTGGTGGAGGGTGTTTTCACGAAGATACTTTAGTCACTACTCCAATTGGAAAAATAAGAATAAAAGACCTAAAAGTAGGTGATGTTATATTCTCATTTGATGAAAATGGAATCATTCATGAGAGCATAGTAGAAAAAACATTTATTCACGAGAATGATGAGATTTATAAAATCCGTTTTTGGGGAGGTGAATTATTAATTACTCTGAATCATTGGGTTCTTAACCAATATAACGCCTTCGCAGAGATTGGTACTCTGACACAAGATGATTGTCTTGTAGATGATATGGGGCATTTACGCCCAATCTTATCTTTTGAATATTTTGGTAGTTTTCCGGTATATAATTTAACTGTTTCTGATAATCATACGTTTATTGCTGATGGTATTAGGGTCCATAACGGTGGTAAGGGTACTCGTAGGCTTGTAGCCGGTTCTGGTGGAGGAGGTGGGGATAAGGGCGGAGGTGGTACGGCAAGATCACCAGTGGAGGCGGCAGATTCTCTACGCTCTAAACAATACGCTAGAGTTATTGACGTTATTTGCGAAGGTGAAATTGAAGGTCTTGTAGATGGTAACAAATCTGTTTACCTAGATAATACTCCTCTTCAAAACACCGATCTTACATACAATTTTGGTGGGGTTACTGTAAATTCTAGGAATGGTACGCAAGCTCAAACCTATATCCCTGGATTTTCTGATATTGAAGCTGAGAATGTTGTAGGTGTTGAAGTCAAGGCAACTACCCCTGTTGTCAGAACCATCACCAATAGTAACGTAAACTATGCCAGAGTAACTATCTCCATTCCTAGACTCACACAACAAGATACAACAACTGGAGATTTAAATGGGGCCTCTGTTGTATATACTATTGACCTTCAATCAAATGGTGGTGGTTATGTAACCGTTGCAACAGAAACAGTAACAGGAAAAACGACTACCAAATACCAACGGAGTACGATGATACCTTTAACAGGGTCTTCTCCCTGGGATGTTAGAGTTACTCGCGTCACCGCAGATAGTACATCATCTTCATTGATTAACGGGACTTGGTGGGAATCCTATACGGAAATCATTGATACTAAATTATCTTATCCAAACACAGCATTGGTTGGGATTCAAATTGATTCATCCCAATTTAGTAATATTCCACAGCGTTCTTATGACGTAAAATTACTTAAAGTTAAAATTCCAAGTAATTATAACCCAATTACTAGAGTTTATACAGGAGTTTGGGATGGAACATTCTCTGTCGCATGGACAGATAATCCTGCATGGTGTTTTTATGACTTAGTAACAAACACTCGTTATGGCTTAGGTAATTACATTAGCGAATCCTATGTTGATAAATGGACTCTATATACCATAGGTCAATATTGTGACGAATTAGTATCTGATGGGTTTGGAGGAACTGAACCTCGATTCACTTGCAATATGTACCTGCAAAGTAGGGAAGAAGCATTTAAAGTTTTAGCAAACATGGCTTCTATCTTCCGAGGAATGATTTATTGGGGATCAGTAAGTTCAACTGCTTATGGTATTACAGCGGTTCAAGATAAACCGGGTGATATTTTTACACAATTCACTAATGCTGATGTAATAGATGGTTCTTTTAATTATGCAGGTTCTGCTGCTAAAACCAGACATACTGTAGCATTGGTATCTTGGAATGACCCTAATGATGGCTATAAACAAAAAGTAGAATATGTAGAAGATTTTGATGGTATTGCCTCATTGGGGGTGAATGAAACAGAAATTGTAGCTATCGGATGTACGTCTCGTGGACAAGCTCATAGGCTAGGTAGATGGTTGCTCTACACAGAAAGACTTGAGACTGAGACAGTGACTTTTAAAACCGCTTTAAAAGGTACTCAAATTGCCCCAGGTGTTTTAATTCACACTTTAGATCAACATAGGGCCGGTGTACGGCATGGTGGGCGTATTGTAAGTTCTACGGCTTCCGCAATAACTATAGATAACCCTATCACCATTTCCAATGGAGTTACTTACACAGTCAATGTAGTTTTACCTGATGGAACATTAGTTGAAAAAACTATTACAAATGCTGCTGGAACCCACACAACTTTAACCCTGTCTACTTCTTTTACCACTCAGCCTTTAGATTATGCTATATGGGTTGTAACAGCATCAAATTTATCCCCAGAAACATGGCGAGTTGTCTCGGTTAAAGAAGAGTCGAAAGCTGTATATACCATTTCTGCTATTGAACATAATACTTCAAAATACGCTGCGGTGGAACAAAACTTAGATTTGCAGATTCCTCCAACATCCTACATCAATGCAAATACACAAGACCCGGTTACAAATATTGTTGTAACAGATACACTCTATACCTTAACTCCTGATACAACAGGGATTAAAATTCATATCGCTTGGACAGCCCCCTCTGGGGCAAGGGACTATATTGTTAAATACCGTGTAGGTAACGAAAATTATGTTGAGGGTGTAACGGCTTCTACTGATTTTGATATTTTAGATGCTGTTGAGGGGACGTATACTATTAGTGTTGTTGCTAGAAATTCTTTAGGTATTCTATCTTCTGCCGTATCTACCTCCAAGATTATTGCAACCAAGTCTGAACCTCCTGTAGATATCACCAATTTCTCTATAAGTGTTCTAGGCAATAACTCTTATTTATCTTGGGATACGGCTAGTGATTTAGACTTGAGTTATTATCGGATAAAATTCTCACCAGCACTAACGGGGGTGACTTGGGGTTCTTCTTCTGATTTAATCCCTAAAGTCAGTAAGCCTACTACCTCTGCAATGGTGCCTACGCTAATTGGCACTTATTTAATCAAAGCCGTGGATTATTATGGTAACGAGAGTGTAAATGCGGCTTTAGTTGTAACTAATGTAGCTTCTGTAGAAGGGTTAAATGCTGTTGCTACACTTACAGAAAATCCTACTTTCTCTGGAGTGAAGACATCCTGCGAAGTAGTTGGTACGGCTCTTCAGTTATCTAGCGTAGATACTATTGCAGATTGGGTGACTTTAGATTCTGTTGTATCCATGTACTACGGTGTAAACGGGATAAGCACCTCTGGTAGTTATACTTTCAATAACTCCCTAGACTTAGGGGCATCTTACACTAGTCGATTAACCTCAAATGTAAGGTCTGTAGGATCAAACATAGCAAACACTTTAAATTCATGGGTTACATTAGACTCTGTAGTTTCGTTAAGCGGAACAGACCCATCACAGTGGGGAGTTAATTTATATGTAAGAACTACACCTGACAACCCTGCTGGAACCCCAACATGGTCATCGTGGATGCCCTTCGTGATTGGGGATTATACAGCAAGAGCCTTTGAATTTAAAATAGATTTACTTAGTTACGCTACAAATGTAACTCCGAGTATTGACATTTTAGAAGTTACTATTGATATGCCGGATAGGGTTTCTGGAGCCGAGGATGTTGTTTGTCCAGCTACAGGGCTAACCATAACTTATTCTCCAGCATTCAAGGCCATTCCTTCTACAGCCATTTCTGCACAGGGCTTGCAAACTGGGGATTATTATGTTATTAGCAGTAAAACAGCAGCAGGATTTAATATTCAGTTCTTTGATTCTACCAATACTGGGATTCAAAGAACTTTCGATTGGATTAGCAAAGGTTATGGTTATGCAGTTTAGGAGAAACTATGTCTCAATATGATATGGCAATTGCAGGTACTAATAGTGGCACTGAGTTAGTTGCTGCATTAGGGTCTTGGGAAGCAGCACTGTTGTCTTGCCATAGTGGAAGCACTAGACCTTCGTATTCTGTAGCTAAAACAATTTGGGTAAACGACGCTACAATACCTTGGGTAGTCAATATGTATGATGGTGCTTCCGATGTCTCTATTGGTACTGTGAATCCGACAACCGGAGCATTTACTCCAAGTATTACAACCACCCCAACTATTGTAAAAACAGATAGTCAATTACAGACGGCTGTCGCTTTTACTACAGCGGGGAGTTCTACTGCTTATACGCTTACGCCGTCTCCTGCGATTGCTACAAATGCTGCGAATACAATGTTCTTTGTGAGTTTCCACACTTCTCCAGGTACAAACCCAACACTATCTGTATCAGGACAAACACCTCTCAATCTAAAGTATAGGGATGTTAATGGTACAAAAGAGAGTGTAACATCGTCCCAAGCTATTACTGGTTGGTCTGGAAGGGTTATTTGTGATGGGACGGATTGGGTACTACTTGATATTATTAAACCTTTTAATTGTACTTTGAGTACCGCAGTTGCAGCTACTACTGGAGCTGCAATAGATTTCTCAATACCTACTACAGCTAGAAGAGTAACTATTAATTTTGTAGGTGTGTCTACGGGAGGGACTAGTAATCCATTAATCCAAATAGGTTCTGGAAGTGTGACAACAACAGGATATTTAGGTGCTTCCTCACAAATAAGTTCAGCGGTAACAACAGCAAATTATACTACCGGGTTCGGACTATTATATGGGAGTGCAGCAAGTGTTATACACGGTTCAGTAGTTTTAAGTTTAGAAAATTCAGCATCCAATACTTGGGTGGCAAATGGGATTACATCAAAATCTGATGCGGCTATTAGTGCTATTACTTCTGGATCAGTTAGTTTAGCGGGGGCTATAGATCGAGTTAGAATCACAACAGTTGGTGGTACTGACGTATTTGACTTAGGTGAGATAAATGTTTCTTGGGAGATTTAACTATGGTTTTGCGGGTATTTGGAGATTCTATCGCTGATGGTTCTGGCGCTGACCCCTTTTCTACAAATTCTTGGAGAGCACTTCTATCCTCACGTCTAGAATCAAATATTGTAAGTTACGCTCATGGTGGGGATATGTGGGCAGATCAAGCTGATGAAGTATACAGTGTGTATGCAAATTCTGGTGATATCTCCATGATTCAGTTAGGTGTAAACGACCAACGAATATATGGTACAGATGTTACAAAACGAGGATACTACAAATTAGGAATGCAGGCACTAATAACATGGCTAGCAATCGGTAATAAACAAACAGCTAGGTCTGTAACATCTAATGAGACAGGGGTATGGGAAGATACAGCAGTATATGGTATTGGTAGGTGTGCTAGAACTGCTGGGTCCACAAAAACATTTACTGTTTCGGGTACAACAATTTATATCGCTCATATCATATCAAAAGGAACTTATGGGCCTGCGGGGGCTTTTGACGTAAAAATTGACGGTGTTACAATGGGATCATACACAACTATGTGTGACCCGGAGTTGATTACTTATAATGGAGTCCCTCACGGTCCAAGACTACTAAGATACTCTGGTTTACCTTCCGGTTCGCATACAGTAGAGATTATAGTTACCGCATCGGATAGAGTGTATATTGATTGGGTTTCTGGGAATGAACAAAGTGTGAAGCCTAGAGTATTGGTTGCCAATACTATTTTACCTTACGACTACCGTTGGGGTGGTTCTGAGCAAAATATACAAGACTATAATGCTGTGCTTAATGATGTGGTAAATCAATTGATTTCAGATGGTCTAAATATTGAATTAGTTGATTTGTATAGCATAATAAACCCAAATACAGATATTACTTTTGATGCTTTGCATCCTAATAATATTGGTCATTCAAAAATTGCAACATCTTTTGAAGATAAAATTAATGCTTATACATATAGTCAGACACAAATTACTAAGCGTAGTGACAATACATATTTTTTAAATGATTTACCTATGTCAACCCATTTTTAATGAAAACCGCAACAATTCTAAGACAACCTAGTACAGACCAAGGGACCTTCGGGAAACTCTACACCGAAGGTTTCTCTTGCAACACTTTAGAACTCCCTTGGAGAGACAATAAGCGCGGCCTATCTTGTATCCCAGCCGGAGAATACTTATGTGTTTGGCATAAATCACCAAGTAAGGGATGGGTTTATCATATCACTGGAACAGAGCCTAGAGCGAATGTGTTAATTCATTCAGCCAACTTTGCGGGGGATACGGAACTAGGATGGCAATCACATCTCCAAGGGTGTATAGCATTAGGCTACAGAACCGGCGTCATGCAGAATAAGTTTGGTAAACCTCAGAAGGCTGTTCTGGTGAGCAAACCCGCGTGTAATGCCTTCTTCTCTGTGATGGACAAAGAGCCTTTTAAATTGATTATTAGGAGTATTGAAAATGCTTAGTATTTTAGGTCTATTAGTCCAGTTATTTACCTCTAACGCCATGGGGTCACTATTAGGATGGCTTGGTGGTCTTGCTAACCGTTGGGTTGACTTCAAGACTAAACAACTTGATATCCAGATTTTAGAGATTAAGAATAAACATGAACTTGATCTCCGTGACAAAGATATGGAGCAAGTTAAAGTAGAAGCCGAAAATAAACTCCAATTGGCTGTAGAAGAAGGTAAGACTGTTATTGAGCAAGCGGCCTATAATGCGCTATCTGAGAGTTATAAGGCTGATGCAGAGATTAAAGATGTCGATAAATGGGTCAATGATGTTCGGGCTATGGTGCGTCCTGTAACCACAGCCATCTTCACTGTTGCCGCTCTTATTCAGGTAATGGTGATTTTCATCGTAGCCTTCGGCGTTCTTGATCTTAAATTCACTCCAGAACAGATTTTCGAATTGGTGAAATATAGCGTCATGTGGGTGTTCTTCCAGGCGGGTACGGTTATCGGATGGTATTATGCCACGCGCCCCGGTCAACCTCCGAAGCCTCCTAAAGTATAAAAAGAAGCCCTCACATGAGGGCTTTAAAATTCCGCGTAGTGAAAGGAGGAAAGCTACGCGGTCGGAGGATGGTTAATTATTATCAGAAGTTTGTTTGGTTGTCAACTTATAAATAATTTTAGGTAGAAATAATATAAATAGTACCCAACTCCAAGGATACCATTTAACAAAATGCCGTTTAGTAATTAGTGTGCTACCAATATAAACTGGTATACCATCATATTTAAATAAACATCCATATTTTTCGAATTTATACATCACACCCCCTCAATACTAACTTTAACATCATTATCAACCACCAAAACAGGCTTAAGAACCGCCCCAGCCATCTCTTTGTGTGCTGTATCAATCAGCCAACACTTAGTCTGACCAGAGCGTGTTGTATTGCTTCCAGAACTCAATACCTTATTAGCATCTTCATTCAAAAGAATCTTACGATCAAACAAGTCTTTCTTGATGAAGTTATAATCCCCACCATTAGTCACAACCCATTTACGGAATGCAGCACGGTCGATATAGATTTGATTGGTATCAATTTCGTTCCGAATCAGAAGTTCACCTTTAGCCTCTTCAATCACATAAACGGGTTTGGATTTCTCTTGACCTCCACCAATAATAATGGTGTTGCGGATATTCTGATTAATGAACTCCACGAGAGATACACGAGCGTCCTTCTTGTTCTCTTTAACCGTTCCACGCATCTGTTGGATTTGATTAACGGTCCAGTTAAGGATTAGGTTCATATCGAAACTATGAAGCCCTAACTCTTTAGCAATAAGACCCCCAGTGATACAAGCACCTGCTACAGCAGCCCAATACCGTTCACGAGTCTCAATACCTGCGAGTCCAATGATCTTATCAGTAATCTCGCTAAGTTTCTGTTCAACCTTCTCACGGTTCTGAAGAACGTAGTTCACAAAGATTTCACCAGCATGGCCGTAGTTGTTCTCAAGGGGTCTGTCAATCAGTCGATTAGCGTCTTGAAGGCTCATGTTATTATGGGAATAAACATAATATTCGAATACCCGCAAGGCTTCCGCGCTAGAGTCCTGTTTAATGGTGGACAGTTTACCAGAAAGACTAGAGTTACTGGAAGCGATCAGAATAAGTTTCCAAGAGAGGTTATTACTCTTTTCAGAGGCATCAGAGTTCAAACGAAGCCTATCACGCCCTTGAGTAATGGCGTAACAGAAATCAGATAACTCAAAGGGGTCGATGTTTGTAATCTCATCGTAAGTGGCGCAGATACTCTTAAACGTAGCGATACGTGACATACGGGCAAGTTGCTTGTCGTCCTGTTTCATCAGGGCGCTAACAGGGTCGCCAAACAGGGTGTTAATGGTCTTAAGCACCGTAGTCTTACCAGAGCCACCATCACCTACCATGTTTATGATAGCACCCATGTAAGGTTGGAACTCGAATAGAAGTGAGCCGTATCCTGCAAGGTGTCCGAAGGCATAGTGTTCATACCCTGGTGCTGCATAAATATCAATTACCTTCTTCCACTCTTCAAGGGTGCCTTTCTTCTTGAACACCTCACCAGAACTCTTAATTCGCTCACTAATCCGACAAGTCTTTTCACCAGACTCAGTGAACACAAAGTCCCTGGTGACGAACTCAGTACCATTCTCATGCCATCCGAATTGGGCATAGTTATTAGTCTCTTTGATGGAAGACTGGATTTGCTTTAAGTAACTAATCATATAGGTTTGAAACGTGCTCTGATGTTGTGGATGAACGGCAACGCCTTTGCTCATCATAAATTTTGTAAAAGCCCTAGAATCTCCAAATAACTGCATAGGGATTTGAATGTGACTATAGGCTTCCCTAAATGCCCGTTGAAGTGAAATGATCACTTCCCAATTTCCGGTAGCCTTGTCTTCTACAACTTCCGATGGGAATATATCATACTCGTAAAGACAAGCGTTTTCAAGCTCCCCGCCATCAGAATCGGAAACAATGTAAATACCCTTTGCGGTGCGACTGTATGGGTAAGGTGGGTTGGGTATACCAGAAAAGGCTTCATTCGTAGCGTTTTCTACTACATCTTCAATGTTATCAATACCTTCATCTTCCAGTACAATCTTAGGCTTCGTGCTAGTTTCTGGAACGACTACGCTAGTATTTAGCACAGGTGGAGGTAGTTCTTCGTTATAATCGTAACCTAACCCAATAGGACTCTTATCTTTACCATGAAGTTTACACCCATCACAAAGTTCTGGTTGATCTGACGCCTGTTCCAAGGTCTTGCAGAGTGTTGGGCCGATATTCTTCTCAATGTGTACTGCTTGCTTGGCCTCTGTAGATTCGTAGGAGTATTGAGGATGCCCATTAGATAAATCATGGATAGTAGGAGTAGATTCAAAGAATCTTGCGAGTTGCAAAGACCCCTTCCAAAGTGGTTCGGGTACGTTGCCCCCTGCATCAAGGCAATACTTCATCTGCTTACACTTACGGCAGACCTTCTCACCATCCGCCTTCTTGTTAAGGTTATCTCCGAATTGAGCAAAGATGTTTGGAGTAGTCTCTTTAGGCTTCTCTTCTTTTACCCCATATTCTTTACAAGCATTCTTAATAATGTTGATAAGCGTAATGGTGCTTGTGGACTCAGCATCAGATAGAATCTTTACAGGCCGTGCGTCATCCTTCTTATGGTTATGCGTCCCAGGAACACGAAGGATAGAGGATAGATCAGATGTACGGGAGTTATCCGCTTTTAGCCCAAGAGTATTCGTAAGGGATTTGAATTGCGTTGCAACTTGCCCCCACACTTTAGATGGAATAGCCTTATCAAGGGGCCAATAAACGTGTATGCCACCGCCGCTATCTACTAGGATAGGTTTGGGTAGCCCAACAGTCTTAACGAACTTCTTGAGGGCTTCTATGGCTTCTGGCTTGCTTTGGTAGTCCTTACCTTCACCGCAGTCGATATCTAGAATGAAAGCCTTATGCTCAAGCATATTGGAGTGAACACGAACTTCAGGGGCACCTTTCTCACCTGTTTTCTTGTTAATCTTTTCAGGGTTCCACTTCTCTTTTTCATTTAGTGTTCCAACGGCAAAGTAAACGTCTTTACCTTTAGCGTCTAAGGACTCTGCGGTTCTTGCAGTTTGTTCAATAGTCTCACATACATAATGTCGAAAAAATGAATATTCAGGCGTCTTGACAGGTTCGGCAATACAATAGAAGCCGTTTGACGGAAAAATCTTCTCGAAGAAATCTCTCATGGATTCCCTTTAGTTATTTTGTAATGAAGCAAACCACAATACTACTTTGGATTGGTTAAGTCAATCGCTATATCTTGTGTTCGCTTTTCGTAGGCTTCACTAATACGTTGTTTAGCTATTTGAAAATACTTATCTTCCTTCTCAAACCCAATAAACTTCCTATTGGTATTCATACAGGCTACCCCCGTTGTGCCACTACCCATAGTATTATCCATCACAACCATGCCTTCATTGGTGTAGGTCTTGATAAGGTACTCGCAGAGGGCTACGGGCTTTTGGGTGGGATGAAAGCCGACTTCACAATTGAACTTTTGCCAAGATGACGGCACTCTTAGTTCTGGTAATTTATTTTCTGTACGCCTATCAAAATCTCTATAATTTTCTGACTTTGATTCAAATTTTACATTATACTGTACTCTATCTAATCCCCCACCTGTACGCTCCTGCATTTGCTTATTGTAAGTCCACTTACCGCGACCAAACATCAACACCGACTCATGTTCCTTCATAGGTTCTCGAACAGTATTAGCAAAGTTAGAACCTCGGTTCTTGATCCAAATCCACTCGTGTCTAAATAACTCTGGTTTGGACATAAGTAACACTGAAGTGAATGGCTGACTTGCTGTGAGGCAAATAACACCATTTTGTTTAAGTACCCTAAGATACTGTTCCCACAGAGGCTCAAACGGAATTACAGCATCCCATTTATTACTTGTAGTGCCATAAGGTAGATCACATAATACCATGTCAACACTTTTATCGGGAAGTTTAGACATCAAATCCAAACAATCCCCTTGTTTAATAAAATAGGTCATCATACCCCCTAAAACAAAAATAGGAGGGCTTTAAGCCCTCCTAAATCACACTAGATTAATCCCAAGACAGGGCTTTGGCGAGTTCTGCTTCAAACTCAGAATCAGTCTCGACCACCACAGGTTCTTGTTTGACCTCTTCCACCTTCGGTTGCTCAACAGGCTTAGTCTCACGAGGCTTACGAGTCTTAGGTTGTTCAACTTTAGCGGGTTGTTCAGGGATCGTGAACGGATCAGACTCTTGAACGACTTCTGGTTTAACTTCAGGCTTGGGCTGCGGCGCAGGGATTTGGGGGCGTTCTTCTTTCTTACCAAGACCACAAAGGTTCGCCACTTCCTCAGAATTGATACGAGGTGCAACAACCCGCGCCATATCCTCAGTGATATAACCGGAGAACTTGAACAGGACTTTAGGGTAGTTCACATCAGCATCAAACTTCATCATGGTTTCTACCATGGCAGTATGGTTGATACCTCTAGAAGCCAAGAATTTGCAATAGGCATCAAACGCATACCAACCTTGGGCTTCTTTAGGCTTGGCGGTGTCATTAGCCTCCCACAGGGAAGTCGTAGACAGACGGCATTTAAGAGCAGGGAAATCACCTTTATTGGAAGGGATAACAGCAATATCCTTATGTACTTTACAGGCCGTAGTGGGTTCACCTTTATCAGTAAAAGCGGAGCCTTTCACCGTGTTAGGACAACCTTGACACTGAGGACTTTGAGGTTCGGTTACACGACTATCAGGATATTTACCATCCTCAGACCAACACACAGGGGCTTTATTAGTACCTTCTTCGAAGCCACCTTCAAACATCGCACGAGAACGGTTGGGGTTCTGATTAATAACAATCACTTTTACCATTGGGAGGGGAACAACTTCGCCTTCCACCATAGTGGTAAGTTTCTGTTCCTGACCGTCCACTTGCATACGCCACACTTTACCGGCGATCTTCAGTTGATTAACCTTCTGGAAAGACGAGATGTTACTCTCAACGCCCCCGAACAGGGCGGCGAGGTTCTGAGGGACAGCGACTTCGTTTTGGTTTGCTACAGTTACATTACTCATTTATTACTCCTTGGTTGAAAAATTATTCTTGAATCTCAATACCAGCACGAGCAAATATCTTTTTAAGTAGTTCACTCATACCAATCCATCCATACTTCTGGAAAGTCAGTTTATCTTTAAACTTACGGTTCATACCCTTACCGCTGGAAGGTTGTTGACGCCATGCTTTCATCATTCACTCTCCTTCTTAGGACGACTATTATTCTGCGGAGGATTCCGCTGCCACCAAGAGTTCTTCTTGGTTAGGTTTCGCTTACCTTTGATATTAAAAGGTTGCATGTCTGGATAATGGTTTTCTTTGGTCATTCTCACCCTTTTACAAATTTAACTTTATATTCAGTGAACGAACTCACACCAGGGGGCAGTTCACCATTCTCTTCAACTATGGTACTCATGAATTTACTATTAGGACGAACAGTTACCGTCAACTCACTTTCAGCACCATTCTCAACAGCCCACTTAACAAACAGGCTCTTATCAGCCATGTTATATCGAGTAATGGTGTCTAGTTGAGCGCGACCTGAGCCTTTTACCCCAAAATTAGATGCCTTACGCTCTTGTAGTTCTCTGAGCGCCCAATTCTCTAATTCTGCCATAGAGGCTTTAAGGTTGTCAACATCATTTTTAATCTGACGCTCTTTCTCAGGAATCAGCATGTCTCGGATAGTGATATATGCCTTGATAGCAGAACCATCAGTCTTATCACTTAGTTTCCATGCAAGATACGGCTCATCGTCGTAGAGTTCTTCGGGAACTTCGATCTGAATATCTTCGTTGGATAGAAGAAGTCTCTCAATAGAGTTCTTTTCTTCTAAAAGTTCCTTGTCTTTCTTATCGTACATCTCTTTGAGTTTCTTACGTTTCTTGACTAGTTCGATGTAGTTGTCTAAAATTTTACTCATGCTTAAATGCCTCCTGTTGCCACTTAGGGATTAGTCCCCAAGTCTTTTTAAGAAATCCATAAAATCTACTATCGAGACAGTAAGTAGCGCCCCAATCACCGTTACTACGAACCACTCGACCCAAAGTTTGAAGGAATGTTTTAAGAGTTTCATAATTATACGACTGCCAATAGCCTTTGTCCAGAATATTTTTTATGTAAGGATCATTAATACTTGGATATGCAGGTGATACAACAATCTGCCATCTTGCTAAATCATCTTTGAAATCATAACCTTCACTAATTACAGGGCTGATAAACACCAAATGGTCTTTACTGTTGTAAAAATGTTTCAGTTTAGTTTGAAAGTCCTCAGATTCATGTGACAGCACTCGCTTACTATTAAGCATCTCTGCAATTTGTTTAGCAGCCCGATAACTGTTCACATGGATAAGACCCTTTTGATTCGGGTGTTTCTCCATGATACGTTTGATTTCCTGACAAGCCCTAGTAATGTTCTTACCCCAATGTTTATAAGATAAATCAAGGTCTTTATGCCTGGGTAGATAAACCGGACGGTTCTCTAGGGGGAAGTCGCTAGGGATTTGAATCAACGCTACTTTCTGTGGGTCTAACCCAAGTGGTTTACAGTATAAATCCTTACTTAGAATCGTTCCACTCATCAAGACGATCTTATCAGACAGTCCGAACAACAAAGACTGTGCTAGACCTCCACAATATGTAGGTTGCAACTCTACAACCAAATGTCCGGTTCTTGGGTCATCCCAATACTGTTGCACCGTTTCGTTTAGTTTAGCAAGTTTCTCAATTCGTGCAAGATAACTATCCCTTAGTTCTTCTGTAGTCAATAGGGCTGTTTGCTCTGGAAGGACTAACCATTGCTTCCATTGCTCAGTGGTCTTTAAAGTGGCTACCTCAGAATGTAAGACTTTCCTTCGGATAGTGAATTTTAACTTAGCGAAATCTCGGATGAACGACTCAAGGTTATGGGCTTCATCCATTACAAGGACATTTGGCTTCCCAATCCGTTCATTAAGGCTCACAGAATATGCAAGACTGTGAAGGTTAGACACAACCGTTTCAGTTTGGTTAGCTACGTCAATATGAACCTGATGAGGGCACCCACCGTTATTCTCACATTCCTGTTTAATTCGTTCCCGCTTAGTCGTAGGCTTACTTAAACACGGTCCAGCGGCGCAAGACTGTTCTAGAATAGGTTTAGATGGGATGTCGCCACCCTTGATAACCTCAATAGACTTACGAGCCTCTGGATCAAGTTTAATGCACCCGAAACGGGAACGCCCAATAAGCGGAGAAGTCCTATCAAAATCATTCAGATATTGCTGCTGCAACTGAACTCTTGGAGTTGTGATAATACCCCCGCTGAATGAGCGACTTAATGTAGTAGCCACAGGAGATTTACCAGCACCCACAGGCATCTCACAAATCACCACGTTAATTCCATTGTTGAAAGACTGTTCAATGAAGTTAAGCGCGTTGACTTGTTGAGAACGAGGGGGACTTTCAAGTTCCTTTGGGAACCAGTTTATGAGGTTTTGGGGCATTTATTCGGTGTAATTAACTTCAAGAAAGAAGCGTGGTTGATCGGTATCAAGTGCGGCACAAATTAACCAAGGTAGATTCGAAACACCTTTCTCTTTTCCAGAAAGGATGTCAACTACATTATAAACGTCAACTTCTTCTTGCTCAATAGTCTTTACGGAATAACAGTATTCATCGGATTTACAATAGAATACATCAAGACTAAAATAACCGCCTTCTAGATGAGCGTAGAAATCCCAATCAGGGCGTAAGGTTTTAACTCCTGTTTCTTCTTCAAATTCCCGCACAATGGCATTAAGAGAAATCTCATTAGTCTCTACCTTTCCTCCAACACCATTAAGAAGCCCTTCTTGCCACTTTGGTTTATTTTTATGGATTAATGCTACTTTAGAACCATCGTTGTTAAACATAAATCCAACTACGTATCTTTGCTTAGTGTTTAATTCGGTCATCACTCACCCTCTCCAAAACATTCCTTACAAACCTGCCGATGTTTATTACCTTGAAACATGCTTCCACATTCACAACACTTACACATATACCTTCCGTTCTCACCATCAAAATCCTCTGGGTAATCTTTTGGTGTTAGTGGGAAATCTGATAGGGTTAGGTGGGTCATTCTAACTCCACAATTCCGAAAAGTGTTTACCAAACAACTCCAACCCTTCTTGAATCCTATCCCAATGTTTCTGACGGCCTTCCCAATCACATTTACCCTCGACCTTCCAACGGACTGGAATGAGTGTCTTATCCTCATCTTCTGGATACTTCTCGAAGTCAAACTCTGGGTGTACTAGCCAATATTGATCTTCCCAATCAATCTGATATTGCTCAAAAGACCAAATCATTTTATCAAGAACCTCATCCCATTTCTCTTCGGCTACCTTCCAGTTTTCGTCATTGTTCTCTCCGTGAAGGAAAGACCCTGGGATGCCTTGTTTATCTTCTTTAAGGAGCTTTAGCATTGGAGCAATAATCATTGCCAATGTATCGTCCATGTTCCAAACATCCCACTTGTCAATACGGATAGAGACTTTCCGTTCTTTCTCAGGGTCTTTTGGGTAGTTTCCGATGTGGATTTTCATTTCAAAATCCCCCTAAGTTTCTTCAATCCAGCTTGTTCAATCTGACCAATCCTGGCAATAGAGACACCATAAATCTCACTCAAGTCCTTCATGGTCTTTGGCTCTTCATCCAACCAACGAGATTGTATAATGTTTCGTGTACGTTCGTCAAGTTGTTTTAGAGCGTTTTGGATACCTTCGGTTAGTAACCACTCGTGTTCGTTGCGCTCTAGAACGTTGGTGGGTTCGTAGGAGGAGTCTGAGAACATGCGTTCTTTTTCTTCTCCGTCAGAGAAATCTATATTTAGATTCAACTCTTTAGAAGCGTAATATTGTTCAAATTCCTTTACGTCTTCTAGTTTAACACCGAGTTCATCAGCAACTTCTTGATAGTTCTTTGCAGAATTTACAACCCCACGGTTAAACAACAACTTTCGTTTTGCGTTAGTCGTAGCGATCTTCACCACTCTCCAATTTTCTTGTATAAAGTCCCGAATTTCTGACTTGATGTACCCAAAAGCCCACGCACCTAAACGAAGCCCTTTAGTGTAATCGAAGGTCTTAACTGCCTTCATAAGACCGATAGTACCCTCCTGCACCAAATCCTTAAAAGCCACCCCATAGCCCTCGAAGTTCTTTGCGATCTTGATAACCAAACGAATGTGACTTAGTACAAGAATCTCTGCTGCTTTTAAATCGTTTTGATGTTTCAGACGCTTTGCGAGTTCGAGTTCATCTTCCTCAGATAGCATGGGATATTTATCAATAATTGGTTGATATTCTCGAATCGCGTCAATCGTTTGTGTTAGTGTTGCCAATTTCAAATCTCCAGTTTCTCTTTAATCTCTTCCCAACTCCAAGGAGCCATATCAGTTCTGGTGTCTACTCCAACGTCCATACGGAGCTTACGTTCGCTGGAAGAAATACAATCAATCGTGTTGCCGTGAACGTGCCCATGAAGGTGAATCGAGCCATAGTGCTGTCTGTCCCAAGATTCTATAGGGAAATGAAACAGAACGATGTGCTTTCCGTCAATCTTAATGGTTTTGTAGTCTTGGATAGACGCAAACCGCTCACTAATGATACCCTTCTTCATTAAATGGTCATGATTACCTAAAACCAAGTGAATTTCACCATTCAACTGACTAAGAATATCGTAAGTCTCATCGTGTTTACCAAAACTCACATCACCTAGATGGTATACTACACCGCCAGGAGGAATTTTATTATTCCACGCTTGTATCAATAGCCTATTCATCTCTTCAACCGTAGCACCTTTGCGGGTAGTTGGACAGTATTCGAGAATCTTTTTGTGACTCCAGTGGGTATCAGATGTAAAATAGATATTGCTCACTTCAAAATCTCCGTTTCAATAAAGTCTCGAACAAATTTAATCTTCTCTTGCTCATCCATCTGAATGAACTGATCCTTATTATATCGCAAGTAGTCCACAACAGGGTAGAAATCTTCATCAATACCAAAGTTGGATTGTTTATCTAGACCCTTTAGCAACCGTTCCACACCCATCCGGCCAAACAATTTACTAACTAGATAGTAAGGCGATTTCAATTTCAAGACAGTTCCAGACTCTTGACCATACACCATGAAGCCTTCGTGTTTAACGGTATTTACGAGTTTTAGAACGTCTGAGAAACGGATATCGGCTTGCCATTCTGGGCGGAAATCTCCAATTCCGTATAGGCTATGTCCGTAGTCTAAATCATCTTCAGTAGCGGAATTCCCATCTAGAAAAGATGACCCTATTAGATATGCCCCTTCTTTCTCACAAATAATATGTGGATCAGACATGTCTATAATCTCAAATGACACACTAACTTGTTTAAATTCTAAAATTCTCTCTTTAAAAGGCTCAATCCATTTATCAGCCAACTCAACGTATTTAGAGTCCAAAGACCCTGTAGTAGAAATAATTACTTGATCTTTCCAAGGCGTAGCAACCCCAAGGAACCCATTAACCTTCCGAACGATAGTGCAAAGTTCATCCCGATCAATCTTGGTTCCATTCTCTTGATAGTTGAACACCTTCGTAAATGGCTTGACAACTACGTTATAGTCGTTGTCCACCACAAGCCCCCGGCACTCTACCAACAGAGGATGTGCGTTCCACAGGTTATCATAAAACACCTTCTTGGTGTATTTAAGCACCCGAAGTTCTGGATAACGGATGGAGCGTTTAGCCGTTACGAGTTTAGGGTAGTTCTCTACCAACTTTTTTAATTCTTGAGGGTTAATCATTTCAATCCCGCCTTCTCCAAAATAACCTCATGGGGCTCAAACCTATCTTTCATACGCTTCAAGGTTTCTTGAGGGACATTATGAATATTCTGGTATTCACCAGTACAAGTAATGATCTCAATTTCGTGTCCGTGTTCTTTAGCGTAGTCGATATAAGGCTTCATCTCCTTGTAGGTGGTGAAGGTGTTAGAGACACAAATGGAGTAAAAATGCAGCCCTTCGGTTACCTTATCAAAACACCATTCATGTGCATTTTTAAGGAGTTTAGGGTTGAAATCATACACACCATCATGGCGCATAAAATACATATCGGCTTCAAAATAGTTGTAGTTCTTAGACAGATAACTACGAGCCAAAGTAGACTTCCCACTTCCAGGCAACCCACGAATAATAATCAGTTTATTCATTCTGTTCCTTCTCCCACTCCAAGTCAAATATTTTGTTGGCTAGTTTAGGACAATCTTCGGGTTTGTATTTAGAACTCTCAAGAACCTCGCACTCACAAAGCACCTCATAAGCGATACCCGAACCATAAGGTTGTGGTTGGGTATACTCGGCCAAGAAGGGACAACTGTCGCAAGAATAAGCCTTATCCCAAATCTCTTGAACTAGATCGAGTTTTTGTTGGTCGGTTATTACCATCTTCCCTCCTCCAGTTTATTCTGTGGCTCACCTGTTACAACAAAAGTATTCCACGCTTCCCGCAAAGAATCTCTAGAATATTCTGCAAGGCCGCCCGTTCTATTTAGAACACTTAGGATGGACTCTGATCTAGCCGGGGCAGCATCATATCTGTCACCGCAACAACACTTTGCATGACTACCATTATCGAAAATCCAAACTCTAGGGAACTCTTTACACCCCTTGCATATTTTCCATCCTTTAACGGACTCTAAAGGTTTGTAGAAGTCTCCCACAGCAAACTTCCATCGCCAGTTGTTATAGCCCATATAAATCTCCTAAGTCATTTAGGCTTATTTTACTTCCTGAGAACTTAGGAGTCAAGCGTTATTTTGCGATTTCTTCTTTGTATAGGTCTAGTGCCATGCTCTGGAACGATTTACGTTCTTTAAGCCCCTCATAAATCTTCTGTTCTAGAGAATTTGCAAAGATGTGGATGACGCTCATGTTGTTTACCTGACCTGGGCGGGGCATACGTTCACATACCTGGAGATACTGATCCGAGCTATCAATCGGTGAATAGAAGATAAGATAGTTGGCTGCTGTGAATGTTAGGCCGTGTGAAACTACTTCTGGATGAACTGCTAATACCCTAGGGTTCTTGGCTTCTTGGAAGTCTGTGAAGATTCTATTGCGCTCTTTAGGTGGAACATCACCATTCACAATTTCAATCGTATAGTGTTTAGCGATCTCCTTCTTAAGCATCCGAAGAATACCTTTGTAAGGAACCACTAGGATAACTTTAGCTGCGGCTTCTTCAATGAGTTCCAACACTAAGTTAATGCGCGGCTTGCAGTCCAAGGATATATAATCATCTGCGTCAGCCTTAATCGCCCCACAGAGAATCTGGCGAAGTTTAATCACCCTGTCGGCAGCATTGACGGCGGAAATCTCCTTATCATCATGAAGCATCACCATATCTTTCTTCATGGATTTATAGTGCTTCAATTGGTCTGAAGTTAATTCACAAAGTCTATCAAGGTACGTCACTGGAGGTAAGTCAATACAATCCTCCTTCCGAAACATAACCGCTGGTTGCAACACATCTCTAACAGTATGGTGTGCGTTCTGTTGTGGAATCCACTTAGGAAACGGTCCTCCACCAATTTGCATCATGGTTCTACGTTTAAAGCCACCAAAATACTTATCGATATTGTCAGGGTTGATAATCTTCGCTAAGGCCCAAGCATCGGTAGGTGCATTAGGAGTGGGGGTGCCTGTAAGACCCCAAATACGGTGTCTAGGTTGCACGATAGCCTGCAAGGACTTGAATAGTCCGGTTGAACCGTTCCTGAACACGCTCATTTCATCAATGATAATCAGATCAACGTCTAGGAGTTTCTTGAAGTCTGGATTGATTACATAGGTTTCTCGAATAACCTTACCTTCCTTATTCTTAACTTCTTGTTTATTCACGAAAACTTTAACAGCATCATGGTTGGCGATGTAAATATCAACATCGTGTTCTAAGTTCTCTTTACGTTTCTTAGATGAACCGTGAAGGATGGTGTAGGTGTACTGAGGGAACGAATGAAAGATGGCATCCCCCCAAACTTTCTCAAGACACGAAAGAGGTGCGAAGATCAAGACTTTATTTACGATACCTTGCTGTTTTAGGAAGTCATAGCCTAGCAAAGACCCCTCAGTTTTTCCAACACCCATCGTAGAAAGATTGAAACACTTTTTATGAAGTGTGTAAAAGGCTCCCATCTTCTTCTGGTGCTCAAATGGGTCGAATTTCCCTTTAATCTTAGGCCAATTATAGTAATATTGAATTGGACTTGGGATTTGTGTGAATCCTAACCTATGTAATGTAGCCGCTTCATTCACACCATGTTTCACCGCAAGCAGTTTCTTACCTTGTACTTCAATCTCTTTAGCCTGCGCGATGTTTGGTAGAATCTGATCTTTTAGTGAATGTGGAAGGATAATTGATTTTGAGGGTTTATGGATGATGAATTTGGTCATTTAATGATCTTATGTAATCTGTGGTAGTTTGATAGCAAATCCACATTCGTTTAATGTCGATACCGTTTCGCAATTATATGGATACTTCCCAAAAACTATACCAGCAGGGGATTTAATAGTTTCTTCTGGGGCTGGATAGTTATTTTTGTACTCCAAATACACGTAGTTACCTATAATTCTATGTTGATATATTTTAGTATAGTCGCATACAATATTACTACTAAGTACAACCCCTTCCTTTTTAAGAAAAGTTTCCTTCAAAATTCTAAGTTCTGTATCTTTTTTAGGGTAACTTGTGTTCGTAAATTTATATTTCTTACTCAAAGGAAATACATAGGTATGCTGTTTAGCAACAACCTTAGACACATTACTAAAATTATCAAATAAAATTTCGTGGGTAGTCTTTTTATCCCTGTCAGGGTGTTTTTCTTTATAAAGATGCCATACTTGAACAGCGTGCATTATCTGGTTATCCAAACGATAAAAACTATCGCTCAACCTATAACCGACATACGTCCAGTTAGTTGCCTGATATATATAGCCAACATTACCCTCTTTACCGTCTGAAAATGACAGCAGATAGTGTATATCTTTTCTAAATTTTTTAATCCAATTGATACATAGTGAAATAGCCTGACTTTCGCTATTTCTAGGTTGTTCATCGTCCATAACCATTCTATTTAATTCTAACATTTCGGTTGAATTACTACCAGCAGCTACATTATTTGGTGTAGATTTTGGATTCATGGGTGGCCCAAACTGCAAAGCACCAACGAGTTTATCGCCGTCCATAAATACACCTAAATGTAGATTAGAGTTAGGTACTATCTTTTTACTGTAGTGATATTTTTTTACAATATCCCTAGCTTGTTTAGCGGGTATTTCCTTAACATAGTAAGTATTATTCTTACAAATCTTATCCACCGAAAAATCCTTTCAATTTCCTATGAATACCAACAGCAAAGAACCTGCGCCAAAAGTAAGACCTAGTAATGGCAGAGATAGTGAATATCCCTGTAATCTGGAGATTCTGCGTTTGATTAACTTCGATATTATATAACGGCGCTACGATGTATGTCCATACTAAAAGCGAAATTATAAACCCACTTGCTATGTTTATGCAAGACTCGACTAGGGACTCTAGTTTGGATTGCATTTGTTTTCTTTTTCAGGGATTATTATTGTTTCAGAACATTCCTTTAAATCTTTATCTAGATAGTGAGTAACGATAGGAACCGTTCTCTCTTCTTCGTGTGTATTAAAACATTTAATCAACGCTTCTATAGTTTCTCTACGCATTGTCACAACCCTTAATATCTTTTAACTTCAGGTAATCATAATTGAACGTTGGTGTACGCCCGTAATAAAACTTATTCTTTGTAGTAACTATGCCACCCTTGCCGTGGACTAACACTTCCTGTGTGTTCGTAGTTCATGTCTCTACCTCCAACCCACTCAAATAAACACAAGACTGAACCGCCTGCCATGCTTCCATAGGTTCTACAAGGAACTTCAAATCACCGTAAGTTAGCCAACAATATTGTTCAGTCACTTCGATCTTCAGATTATCTCGGAACGAACCTGAAAGTGCTACCTGGATAGTCTCAATGGCTTTCTCTAATTCTTCGGATTCGTTTACATCAGGCTTGATAGCAGCGTTTGCTAGGTCTTTATTAGATTGGCGTAGTTCTTCGACATAACCTTGAAGATGATTATTGGATAACCTAAGTTGTTCTAGCCGTTCACTAAAGTCTTTATTCTCGGCACGAAGTTGGTTATTGAACTCAGTTAGTTCGTCAATGCGTTGAACCACATTATAAGATTGACCATCTGTGCAGCCACTGATATAAGCAGCATTAACCTCTTTCCTCAACGCCTCGATGGTTGCTTCAAGTTCCTTAGTACGTCGCATAAAGTGTTCTGTAGCATCCTTATCGCCTTGATCGTAAGCCGCCTTGGCTACCACGTCACAGACATCTACGATAGCTTCAATCTCGCTGATAGGATGACCTACAACAAAGGAACTGTCCATGACAACTTGATGTCCGTGTGCTTTCAGGATGTGACAAACTTGTTCTTTAGTTACGAAGTATTCCATTATTGGTCAATCCATTGAAGTGCGTCATATTTACCTACCAACACACCATAAGCCAACTTGAATCGCTGAAATGGTTGGTAGAACGGTTGTGCAACTGGCCTAGACGTCACAGGGTATATTTATCACTAACTGGCGCTTTTGTAAACGTCCAAGGCCAATCTTTATTCAGTAGTGCGTCTGCTGTAATCAGTGATGGTAGTTTCATTTTGAGTCACCTTTATAAGAATACCCATAAGCATCTAAACTAACCCCACATAGAAAATTCAAGCGTTCAATTAAGTAATCGGGTAACTCTTCGTTTTTACACAAGGCGTTATCTAGTTGATCTTGTAAGCAGGAACATTCTTCTTGAAGTGCCGTCATTCTGCTACCTAATAGCTTGTATTGTGTAACCAAAAAGGGTTTCATTTGTACTGCCTAGCCATAAACTCTTCACGATCATACCCAAAGATTTGGTCATACATTGGGTGGTTTGGATTACCTTCATCAAGCATGTGACGCGGTGTGTTATCCAATTCTTTACAAGCATCAATGTAAGCCTGTTTATAGTGACGAGTTTTCTCAAACGCTTGAAATACTGCTTCTTGGACGGTGCGCTTCATTTCAATCTCCTTCACTCAAAGTAATGCTATTATATATCACTTAGTAAAAAGAAGCAATGTATATTTTGAACTCAGAGATGACCGACTGCCGACAGGCACAAAGCTCGTGTTCTATTGCTTTAACAATATCCATCACCTGATACAACTTCACGTCATCAAGAACTAGAATTGGTTCTGGATCGGCATTGAACCTGCTATAGACCACAACCTTGCCCGTCTCAGATGTTTCTGAATAGTTCTTAAACGTGTAACTAATCTTGCCGCCTTCTGTTGTGACCATTTACTTATACCTCCTTAATAATATCATCTAGACTTTCTGAGTATGTTGGGAGTAAAATTAACATTATTTTCAGGGAATATGGGGTTCTCACCATCCTCCATACCTTGTTCTATTGCTAAACGCTCATACGCGGCATCTAGACAAGAGGGTTCGGTGCTACAAAGGTGTTTTAGTTTCATTCTAATTCATCCACAAGTTCGTCAAAGGGTTTACCAGTGTTCAAGTTTACCCCATATAACTCCGCAAACTGACGAGGGTTTAGTTTTCGGAGTTTTTCGTAACGATTTGAGTTTTCATACATATATTTCAAGCCATGTGGAGATAAATAAGATTTACCTGAATCACAGATTGGTGGTTGAAGAGTTAAGAAGTCTTGCAATTCATCTCTACGCACTAAGACACTCACCTTCTACATAAGGTTTGTATTCTAGACAATCATATATCTCATTTTTAAAATTCATACCCTAATCTCCCCGATTTCACCGTTACCACAGGTGAAACGAATACGTTTAATAAATCCTACATTCTTGATAACTTGCATACAGTCCTTACACGGACACGCCATACCTTGTGAACCATCTTTCTTGATTCGTGCAACATACATTGTAGCATTCTTTAAGTCTTTGTAGGAGTTATTTTTGAATACATCAAGGATCGCGGCGCACTCAGCGTGAAGAGAAGTGTTCCAATGTCCAGACTTGAAAGAGTGCTTACGGATTTTATTAGTGCCTTTAGCCAATACTCGGCCACCAGAGATAATAACCGCTCCGATTCTCGCACGGTCAAACTTACTATTTTCTGCTTCTTTCAGGGCTTTTTGGATCATTTTGGTTTCTAATGGTTATTGGTACGCTGGGTGGAATTCGAATCCACACTATAAGGATTTTAAGTCCTTTGCCTCTACCGATTGGGCTACCAGCGCATTAATTTGGCGGAGAGTGAAGGTATCGAACCTTCGCAACCATTTCTGGTTGTCCTTGGTTTAGCAAACCAGACTATTACCACTCTAGCAACTCTCCAAAACTGGCGGAAGATAAAGGAATCGAACCCTCAGCCCTACCTAGGTGCTGGCGACGGTTTTCAAGACCGTTTGCGACCATTCGCGCTACCTTCCATAAAATTGGTGGATGCCGATGGAGTCGAACCACCTAGGTCTAGCCTGCTTGTGGGTTACAGCCACACCCCTTACCGTTCGGGCAGACATCCATAAAACTTGGTAGCACTCCTCAGATTCGAACTGAGACTTTTCGGCTTCTAAAGCCGCTGCCTCTACCAATTGGGCTAGAGTGCCATTTAACTGGTCTGTGGAGAAGGATTCGAACCTTCGACAACTCGCTTCCAGGGCGAGGACTCTAACCAGACTGAGCTACCCACAGAGAAAAATTAATTATAATACTAAACTTTGCTACTTGTCAAACAAATCTTTCCGCCTTTCTGTTGCCAGGATAACCTAAGTTATTGGCGGAACACCCCGTAACTATCAAGCAGCTACAGCGAAGACCTCATCGTTGGCATCTTCAGATTTGCTATATTTACGTCATTCGCCTGACGTGTTGCCTTCTCCACTATCTCACGCTGTCGAAACCTGTCACCCCCACCTAAGTAATCTGTATAGTCATATGTTGCGCTGGTTGGCAGTAGGCTTTATCCTACGATTTAATATCCATAGCCAGTTAGTCGCCCATGACTGTATTTCATAGATCACTTAGGTGGAGATGGTGGGACTTGAACCCACGTCCAACATGCCTTCACTTTGAAGGGATTACAACAATTCTGGCGTACCCGGTGTGACTCGAACACACGACCCACGCCTTAGAAGGGCGTTGCTCTTGATCCACTGAGCTACGGGCACGTAAACTCTACTGCTTATTCAAATACTCAAAGAACCATAGTTTACCATGTTTGCTAACCGTTTGTCCAATATCTTTTTGTTCCAGACCACTAGCCTCAATAGTATCAGACTCCTCTTTAATGACATCACCGTTCAGCCATTTCAGGAAATGACCAGTAGATTTCTCGGATACTTCAAATCCTTGTTCTTTAAGATAATCAATACCTTGCAAACAACGATTCTCGGTTACAACTTTCTCAGCAAACTCTTTAATACTGTTGACTTTTTCGATATCTACAGCCGCGAGTGTTTTTACTTTACTAGCAGAATGTTTCTCACCTTTTACTTTGAACATAAATTTGGAGGATTCATAACCCTCAGTAACACAAGTCCAGACCACACCTTCCCCTACTCCAGATACGCCGAAGGCTTTTCCTACAGGACATTCCAGTTCTACCTGCTCAGTAACCTCTCGAAAATAGTTCTGAGATTGTTTAGGAGCATTAAAGTCTACTTCATGGTTGAAGGTCTGGAAGTCTGTAATGCTATAGATTCCAGATGATTGGAAAGCACCATCAAATTTCTCAGGAATGAGCCATTCATCACCAACCCGAATTTTGAACACTACAAACATTTTAGGTAGTTCAGAAATGGCGACACCCTTCTGAATACCTTGACCACACCACTCACCGTAGATAACAAAATTATCGGATTTAGTATAAAGTGATTTCCAAACTCCGATAGGGAATAGAGACGCCCAATTAGCAAACCCAGCGTTATCTTTCTCAGGAGTAATAACATTGTTCCTAGATTGGAAATAAACCTCTTCTCCACTCACTACTACCGAGGCGTTAGTACCATGAAGTTTTACAGTCCCAAGGAAGTTGAGAATAGGGAGTGGCTTAGTCCGATCAAAAATGGGTTCGCCATTCTCATCTTTACCAACCCAACGGGATTTGTTCTGAACTTCTTTAACAACGTGACGAAACTGTTCAATACTCGGAAACGGAATATGCGCTTTCATTTTATCCTCACTTGTTATTGGTTGCAGGGGTACGAATTGAACGTACTATCTTTAGCTTATGAGGCTAATGAGCTACCGGCGCTCTCCACCTGCGAAACTTACTATAACATAAATCTTGGAGCGGGTTGGGAGTAACGATCTCCCCTCATGAGCTTGGAAGGCTCCTGCACATCCATCTATACCAAACCCGCATAAAACTTGGAAACATGACATTAAGACGCTGAACTGTCTTTTATGTGAGAGGTTTCCTTAACTGGTGCCCAAGGAAGGACTTGCACCCTCTACATCTAACTTACAAGGCTAGCGTTCACCTATATGAACTTCTTGGGCTAAAAATTTGCCTGCTTATCACAGGCGGTATCTCCGAACTCTTTGGGTGCACCTTAATCCATCAGGTAGTCCTAACAGAACAAAGAGTAGTGCTTAAATCAGCCTTACGTTTTGCAGCGCGGCCTAAATAGGTAAGACCTTCTACCTGATTTGTCGGCTAGTTCGCTGTGCCGGATAATTCTTAAGGTTCCTGTACCGGGTTTAAAAGACCCTCGTGTCTTCCTAATTTAGCCTAGTCCATCATAGACTCCAGTTTATCAGTCTGGTGGTTACATTAGGTGGTGTATCTCCCTTTACAGGTAGGGCGTTGATTAGACGCTTTCGCTCACAACCTTGAAACTAATTATACTACAAAATTTCTGGAATGCAAGGGTTATTTTCAAATCTCCTTAATCAACTCCGGTTTCTGAGAGATGGCAATAGCCTTCAAGAGCGTATCCTCGGAAATACCTGATGTTTTAGAATCTTTATCAAAAGATTCTCGGAAGGGGAAGTCGGTTAGTATATGGCAATATGGATAAAGTCCTCGACCTGGGGCAAACCACAAACTTCCATTTTGCTCATATAGTCCGGCAGGTGTGTTGTTATCAAACACCATTCCTGTTCCGTTTTTGATTTCTAAGTATTTCATTTTCTCTTCCCATTATGTTCGCAAGAAATTACATCGCACCATTGACCGCATAATCCTGATTTTTTCTTGTACCATCTATCCCACATTAATGACTCTTCGATTTTATGGATGGTTTCTGCAAGATTGTCCAAAAGTTCTTGTTGTTGACTACGCTTCACCACTTCTGAAGTTGGTTCATGATCTTTTTTAAGCCAAATATAAATATTCTTGGTCTGTTCGATTTCTTCATGGTTCAGGAAGGTTAGCAAACTAAAACACCGAAGTTCACCGAAGTCATTAGGTTTAGCCGAACCTGTTTTCCAATCTGAAATTATACCCTTATCACCTTGATGAATCAACACATCTAACTTACCGCGCAACCATGCGTCCGTATCCCAAAATCCACAGGATTTCAAATCCTCTGTTACTGCAAGTTCTACTTCCGCGTCCATTGTACCGGGAAGTTTCTTAAAGGTGTTTAGGTACGGTTGCAGGAGTTTATAGCGTTCTGTAGGCTCTCGATTCTCTTTAATGCACATTTCAGCCTCTCTATGCACATCATTTCCCCAAATCGTCGCTGATGTAGCTTGAAACTCTACTTCTTTGTCACGATACTTGGCCCTCCATTGGTTAGGACAAGTTCTATAGAGATTTATACTGCTGTAAGACCATGCTATTTTTTTACCGTTTATTTCTGCCATCAAATAACTTTCTCAACTTGACCCCAGTTACAATAAATCTTAACTCCATCATCGCAAAGAATATCTACGGGGCTATGGGATTTTAAATTACCGATACTACCCTCTTTACCAACAAATCTATTGACGAAGTTAAATGCTGGCATGGAGTGATAATACACTTTTGGATTGGTCACTTAAATGAGCGTGGTATGTTTGTAATTCTTTAAGGTTTATTTATACTCCCATCTAAATGCTAAACAACCAATAGTTATAGCCACAAATTACAGCCAAGGTCAAAATTATCAACATAACATGTTCATGGATGCTAAGTCTCCACAAACGTATCTGTATGCTCTGATACCACCAAAGAATTTGTAACTTAACGGCTGCAATAATCACTACATATCCCCTTCATATCTTACACCCAAATACACAGGAAATCTAGGTTTGTCCTTAACACCCGCCTTCTGATACTTAAACTTGACAAGTTTGCCTAAATATGCTTCTCGGTTATCCCAGATTTGCTTTCGGATTTCGTCGTCAAACCCTGTGCCGATCTTAAAGGTTTCTTCAAAATCTTGATGTTTTACAATCAATGCCCCTAGTGTATCCATAGGAACCATATTGTCTTTATGACTAGAACGTTCTGTGTGGCCTAAAGCATTTTTGGTAGCTTCATTAGCGTTATGTAAACGTTCTTCAAACCCCACAATAGTTGCTTCATCATCAGAGAAACGTTTGATTTTCAGAAGGATTTGTTCTTTAGCTGTAGATCGTCCAAATTTATAATGGCCTTCTGGAGAACGGGTCATGACGCCTTCAAATCCTTGTGAAACAAAGAATTCTTCGTGACTCATTAATTCTTCATGAGTGTTTACCACAAGTTGAGATACAGTAATAGTAAAACGTGGAGTGTTTAAATACGATATATCCTTAATCCATCTATCTGTATAAGAACCTTCAACCACTCTATCAAACACGTAATATTTAAAGTCAGGATCACCATCAAAAGACATTACGGCGCTTGAAGTTTTATTAAAACAATCTGGTGCTGTAGCCTCACCAACTACGATTTCCCCATCAAAGTTATTTAAAACATCAGCATGAGCCTCTAAAGTATTTCTGATGTAATGATTAGGGATAGGCTTAAGATTCCTTGTAACTGCTTTTCCGCCGATAATAAGAACCCTAATTCCATCTAGTTTAGGGCTTACGTAACAGGGGAACCTAAGAGTTTCCAAATGGGCTTCTACGGCTAGGAGTGGTTTCATCAAAACACCTCTGCTTTATATACAGAAATATCACGCTCAAAATTATGCTCTTTCAATTTGTAATTATTTTTATGTGATTTAGCCTTTTCTTCAGAATCAAAGAATGCAATCGGCCAACACGATTCATAATCACAAACGCTTACGTACCATACGAACTTTTTAGGACCGCAACGCCTCATTATTTACACCAATCCTCAATAACTGCAAATTCCTCGTCATCAATGTATACAGTTCCAGTTCCTGGAGATTTAAGAACTTTTAGTAGACTATGAGCGATTTGTACATGTCCAGAATAATAAAAACATGGGTAAACAGGCCAATATGGCTCTGGAAATTTACCTTCTCGTGAACCGATTTTAAATTTTGAATTACGCCATTCTTTTACATATTCTTCGTCTTCTTTAGCACGAAATTCTTTGATAGCCTCAATAGCGTTCAAACACTTGGTTTTCCACAATTCACGATCTGTAATTTCAATTTTCATAAATCAACCTTAATTTTAACTTTCACCGTTCTAATATCTTTTACTCCATTTATACCAGAAAATATTACTTTATCGGTATCAATATTTTCAACATGGCACTTATATTTACCTTCAAACTTTTGAAGCATGGAAAAAATATGATCTTCTAAGAGTAGTTTATCAGACTTAAATTCATCAATTGTATTCATTTCCCTGAACTCCCAAACCCGCCTTCACCACGAACAGTCTCAGAAAGTTCTTCTACGATTTCAAATTGTGCATGGATAACTGGAATAATCATACACTGTGCTAGACGGTCACCGTTAGAAATTTTAAATGCCTGACCATCATGATTACGACTCCATGCTGTAAGCCCCCATGACCCGCGAAAATCTGAGTCGATTAGTCCAACAAGATTGCCCAAAACAATGCCATGTTTAGCCCCGAGGCCGCTTCGTGGGATAATTACCGCTGCGTAGTCTTTAGAGAACTCAAACGCAAGACCACATGAAAGAATCTTACATTCCCCAGGGTTCAAATAAACGTCATGGTCCAGACATACATGAAGGTCAAACGCTGCCGAACCTTCCGTTGCATATTTGGGAAGGATGGCGTTATTGTGGGTCTTTTTAAATTTTAGGATCATACTTGTTCTTCCCAATCAATTTTCTCATGTTCTTCAATAGCGCGGAGCCACCGTTCAGAGTAATACTTTAGAACTTTACGGAATTCTTCGTCAAAAAGAGAGTCGCTAGAGAACACTGCTGCGTCAATACCATCGCAGATGGCATCAAGTTTTTCTGAATACATCAATCATTCTCCTCAAATGCTTTTTCACATGCTATCACAGCTTCGCTAATATGGTGTAAGGGTGGTTCGTAAGCTGTATACTCTTCGCATAGAGCAGCGTAAGCCACTTTTAGAGTTTTTAAAAGACTATCTCGTTGTTTTCGAAAATAATTAACTCTAGCTTCAAGACATTCTTCACGAGAAAGAAATTGGCTCATTGTTGGCTCCATCAATCATTCTCCTCATAAAACTTTCGCTGAATCTCATCACGTTTCATCATACCATCTAGTTTACCATGTTGGTACAAGGCGTGGCAAAAGGCTTTGAACTCCTGGGTGATAATCTCGTGGTGTTCAAGATTGGCTTGAGACATCAAACGGCGGATAACTTGGTTGTCTAGAGACATTTTAAATTCTCCTTTTACATTTAGTAGATATAACTTTACCAGTAGAAAGCCTAATAAAGTGCTTACTCCATACGGGATGTTTAATTTCACCATCTAACCGAAAGGCTCTAAAACACCCACAAAGGTACATTCGGTTCCTACGGTCAGCCCAATGGTAGTTAAGAGAATTTTTGAGTTCTCTCTTGTCTCCTGAACACCTATTACCTTTTTGCATGGGGTTAAACCTTTCAAATTATTTGGTAGGAGGGGTGGGAATCGAACCCACGTTACACGCCTTATCTAGACGGTGCTTTACGAGTTTATAAGTCTCGCCCTAGGGCCAACATTAGCAACCCTCCCTTAAACTTTTAATCTTCCTTCTCAACCTCAAAATACACAATAGGGACTACTTTATAGTAGTGATACTCAGGAGGTTCGTAGAATTTAATTGTTGGATCAACATCGTCTTCGTCGTAATAAACCATCCATGCTAGTTTTGCTTTCATTTCAAAAGTCCTGTGTATAACCGCGATTCTCTACGAACTTATAAGCCCTTACGAACTCACCATTTTCATCGAAAACATCTACGAAAGTCGCCTCGGTATTGAAAGCCTCTTGCAGGTCGAAGAAGATTTTATCAGGGCTGTCACCGTTACTGACTACGAAATATTTGTCCATTTGCTTACTCCTATTGTTGCACTTGAAGTTCTTTCAACTCAAAGAACTGACCCTCATGGTGCAAGGCTTTACAAGTAATTACTACTTCTCTTTGACCAAAAGAAGGATCATAAGGGTCGTCAATCTTTGCTCGGTTCTTGTTCCTATCTGCTTCCTCAAGTAAGAGGAAAATACCTTTAGACGTTTTGTATACGGTGATAATGTTCATTTGCTTACTCCTTCTCCGTGCAAACAACCTTCGTAATTTCCCAATCAATTTGATCAATTTCCTGTTCATAAACAGCATGTCCAAAAGGGTCATTCCGCGCTTGCATTTCGTCCTCGCATTGAACGGTAACAAGTTTACGAACAGTACATACCATAGTCACTTCGAATTCCATTTCAAAACTCCTCTCAGTTATTTCTAATTATTTTACACTATCGGTTGGGGAAGTCAAGAGATTTTTACAATCGTGAAATACCAACCGCAATTTGCCCCGGTATCAATAAAATGAATATTGCCAAGTTGAAGAGGATTATTCACAATGGTGTGACCTACAATCACTTTGGAGACATTCTTAACTTCAGTATCGTTTTTATGGACGTAGGTTTCTCTGCTCCAAATACAAGAGTTTATGAAATATTCACTAGGCTCTTCCAACCGTTGTTGCATTTCGTTCCAATCGCTTACAAGGCAGTCAGCATGAACAATACCAACAAGTCCTTCTTTAGTTTCTACCTCGATAGCGATGGGTAGTTCTTCAAACATCTCAGCGTAGTACAACTGCATTGACTTGGTAAGTTTCATGAACCACTCACCGCCATTATACTTATACGTAGCTGGATCAAAGAATCCCTTAGAGGCATCAATAGCCATTTGCTCGTGATTCCCCCGAACCGCAAAGAACCAAGGCTCCGCAAGCCAATCTAAACAGTCCTCGGATTCAGGACCACGGTCTACCAAATCTCCAACGCTGAAGAGTCTGTCGGTGTCCTTATTGAACCCGATTTCATCCAGTTTCTCTTGAAGTTTCGTAAAACATCCGTGGATGTCACCGACAACATAGTCGGAACCTTGAGTGTTTTGGGTGAAGTGTTGAAATAGTTTGTTCATGATGTCTAATTATCAAACCAGAATACAATTCGTTCTGCACCACATTTCTGTAGTTCTTCTAAATCTTTAAAGAACCATTTGCCAAGGAATTCGCGGTATGTTTGAACAACGCCTTCTCCCGGCTCACAGGTGCTACCCCCATTACCATTCCGCGTAACCCTACGATCTTCACACAACATGTCGTAGTCAAAAGCAGTTAGTTCTGAAATAGTAAGCCATGAAGGGGTATGTGCAGCTCCATACCAACTATTATATTCTTCAGATACTTCATTACTAGCGTCTTCTGGAAATCCTCGCGGTTCGGAAATTGGTGTTACATCAGAATAATTTCTGACATCGGCTAAAAATCCGAATGTACCATACGAGCGACGATCAAACGGAGCAATACTTTGGATAACCTCCCACTTACCTTCTGAATTCTTTTTCTCTGCGTAACCATGAATATCACATCCCATCTCAAATCTCCTTTCACTAACATTATTTAAGCACTTTAACACTCTGAATGTTATCGTGCGGGTGTTGTGTTACTTGATGAACCTATTTTACTTTAGATTGGTTTGGAGGTCAAGTAGTTAATCGCTAGTTTAATTTCTTCTTCGGTCATTTTCTGTTCCCACCGATCTTTAGGTAGGAAAGGAAGTCCCTTATTAGCCTCATCTAGTTCAATCTGACCATAGGGTGCCCTTTCAAGGTTCCATGGTTGATAGGTTTTACCTATAGCTACTGAACAATTGGCTTTACAGGACTTGAAGAAACTATGAGTTACCATCACTTTTCTTAGGTCTTTAATAAAGTCTAAAGCATGGTCTTTGTGGCAACTAAACACCAACTCATCATGTACTGGAAACATAAAACGAGCGTCATAACCTCTGAGGTCAATGACTTTATTCATACCAATAATAGTACGTTTAGCCATAGTTGCACAAAACCCCTGCACCTTAGCATTTACCGATTGATTCCCCGAACGAGTCTGAATCTTTCGGATACAAAGATTAGCAAAATTTACAGCTACAGGGCCATAGGGTTTGAATTTATTTCTAAAAGTCTCTGCCCATTCTTTAGTTGATTCATAACGATAACGCCTATGTCCATCGGGTAACTCCACTACTCCATCCCTCTTGGCCTCTTCAATTGTCCCTGTTCTCCAAGCTTCTGCTTCTGGATAAGTTCTACGAAAACGCTCAACTTTTTCCCACATCTCTTCAGAGGACCACCCCATAACCCTTGCGGTGGTTCCCAGACCCCCAGAATACCAGTACCCAAAATTCGATCCCTTTCCTACGTCCCTGCGAAGATTCTTTTTATCTGGATGTTCCTTAAATTCCTCAATGGTGAGTCCCATACACTCTGCGGCTGTAAGGGTGTGCATATCCTCATAAGGAATCTTCCCAAAAACCCGGCACATCTCTTTATCCTGACTGTACTCCCCAATAATCACCAATTCAATGGATGACCAATCAGCAGAGATAACAAGATGATCTTCGTTATCGGCTAGAAAAAATCCCCGAACGTACTCACTGACCTTACCTTTAGGAAGTTGGGAAACATTAGGGTTACTCAAGGCCATTCTTCGTGTATCCAACTGGCTACTTAAAACTGGATACATCCTATTGGTTTCTGGATCAATAAGGTTAAGATAGTTAGTCAAGAATAGTTTGATTGTGGTGTCAATGGCCGCGAGTTTTTTGTATCCCTCCAAGACACCTTTAATAGCTTTATAGCGTTCTTCAGGAATCTCCTCGGATTTCTTATCTAAACGCTCTAACATTTTATCTCTGGCATCACCATCAGATTGGGTCTTACCCGCCTCTTGTATGTAGGATAGTCTACAAAGATCATATAGAAGGGTTCTTTGAGGCATATAATGCCCTAAATTAACCCCTGAAGATTCCTTTAAACCCTGTTCTTCTGCCCAAGCCTTAGAAACTGGAGAACGAACTTGATAAACCTGTGCAAAGGAATCTTCTAAATCCTCGGAATTAGCCCATTCTTCTATCTGTTTTCGATATTTTTCCCACCCTTTACTAAACCATTTGTCATATTTAAGTAGTTTTTCATGGGGGTTTTCGGGAAAGGGAAGTAAAGCCCTAACATGAGCTTTCATCTCTATTAGAGTTTTAGCGTAGTCTTCCCGTTCTAAATTCCTTTGCTTAAGAATGGCCTCCTGATTAACTCTAATTCCCTCCCTCCATACTTTTGAGTATACCTGGGACATAGGGGCTTCTTGCTTCATGAAAGTCTTTAGGACATTTTCATTACCCTGTTGAATAATATACTTGACTAGAGCATCCATCAGCCATACACAAACCCAAGCATCATCCGCCCCATAAGAACAGACTTCTTCTCCAGTGAGTTGTCCCATGTGGGCTTTACCATTTAGAACTTGGTCAAAAGTTACTTGCTCATACCCCAGAAATCTTTTGGAGAGTTTTTTAAGACCATAGCCAAAGGCTAGACTCTTTACATATCCATTATAACTAAAATCACTATCCGACTCTTTAGCACACACCTTCATGATTAATTCTTCTTGTTCTGGAGTTAATTTCTGTTTCGGATAAGCATTAGGGTTATAATCAGTGAATACTTGCTGAACACTCTTTCCGGTTGGGGAGGTTCTTGGGTTGAATAGTTTCTTAAGCCCCCCAAGATCAGCCTGACGAAACTCTTGAAGGTCATAAGTGTCATTGTTGAAGGCCGTTACGGCCAACTGCATAGTACAAAGAACTTTATCACCTAGTTCATAACCCAAGGACATAAACATCATTGTCAACTCGAAGGGAGAATTATGACTTACGATAGTGCAGTCTTCTTGACGAGCATCAAGAATCTGTTTTGCCTCCTCCCAAGGGATTCGATTTTCGATGTCAGCATGGTTTAGATTGATATAGTAGGCTACGGAATCTCCTTTAACATAGATGGAGAACCCTGTAACTGTTGTCCGTCTGATATCAAATACCAAAGACTTATTTGAGGCTTTCTTACCTTCCTCATTAACCGACATAAACCGATTAAGGCCCTCATGTCGGTCGGGGTCACAAGTTTCAATATCAAAACCTAGAAATTTGGCTTGAGAAACTTTTGAGAGAAGGATGGACTTAAATTGTCCCCAATTTCTAGCGTCTACTAATTGCGACTTTGGAAAATTCATCTACTCACCAAAATAAAATTCCTACCTCTTGCCGGAAATATTGAAATGGTTGGGAAGCCACCACGCAATATTATTTTTCATGATCCCTCAGTCATTAAATTCTTTAACAATTTGATAACCTTTGATTTTATCAATCCTACTTTCAAATTGAAGACCTTTATCATTTTCTAAAATAATAGTACCATTTTTCTTATTCATCTCTACAACCAAATAGCGTTTATCGTCTTTAACTAGGTAGACTTTATCTGGTAGTTTTGTGAGTGTTGATAAATCTAGAACATCTTTCGATTTCTTATTCGTGCAAGTGCCGTCATGTTTACGAAATTTATGTTTATCCGAAGATACCCAGAAATTTTCTGTTTCATAGAGTTTTAAAAGTTTACCTCCTGTTAAGGAGGCGGAATGGGTGGGTTTCATCTAATTTAATTTCTAAGCCGTCTGAGGCTCCATAATAATTTCTTCAACAACAATCTTAGGCACCAAAACCATTGCACAGGTCGCGCCCACATCCAAAAGAGCCTTACGGGCTTCTTCGATGTTCTCTACGTCTGAGACTTCGTAGACGTTCTTGGATTTGTCTTTAAATCTTGCTGCGGCTCGGAAGATCATTTAATTGCCTTACTGTCAACGCAACTATAGCCAGGATAAAGTAGCACTCCACCATTGGCCTCGCATCGTTCTTTTAAACTGGACCCTAGCAATCCTATAAACCCTACAACAAGCAAGAGTATAACTGCCTCAAGAATATCATATAGGTTCGGTTTTTTCATCTTAACACTCCTTTAAAATTCTCGCCTGATGCTTGGTCCACCAGGACTAAAGATTCTCGTACTTTTCGACGGTTGGCTCACAAGCGGAAATGCGTTTTGAAAGGACTCTTGCACCAACTGCTACTACTATATTCCCATATATAGCAAGGGTCATGAAACAACTACTTATTCATCAACACCCTCAACGAACCACATATGCCAATCACCATTCCGAAAATCTCCACGAGGATCATTCTGCATTGCTGTACCAAAAGCATCATATTCAGCGAACTTATCTAACATCCTATCAAAGTCCTCAGAGAACATATTAGCATTTTCTTCGCTCTCAGTACAGAGAATTTTGATGTTATCTAGGACTTTTAGAATACGTTTTTGTTGGAGGGTTAGGGTCATTTTAGGATTTCCTCACGAATTTCATCAACCAAAGTCTCAAACTTCTCTTGGGTTTCATCTGCCTTTTTCCACTGTGACATATATTCGCTATCGGCTTGTTGCCAATATCGTTGGCCCAATTGAAAAGCTTTTCGCATTGCTTTACTAACAATATCAGCTAAATCTTCTCTATTATTGATACCCATTTCAATAATCTCCACGAAATTTAGTACGTTTATTGTGCTCCTCAAGCCACCTAGCGCAGTCAATACAGGTGCCATAGGGGACTCGATGCTTCTCTAAGGTACATCCACATTCTTCGCACTCATACTCCTCGCCTTCTTGGTACTCTTTAGGCTTCGGAACATTCTTTTGATGCTCTTTCAATTTCTCTTCCAACCATTCATCAGTATAACCACTTGCGATGTCGCAATCATCCATTATTTCTTATTTCCCATCTCGTTCATAAAGTGCTGCGCGAAGATAAACAGCCAAGTCTAGAGCCTCTTGATAGGCGTCCAATAGTGTATCACGGCCATTATTGGCTTGCAAGCGAACACCATATCGTTCCGCGCCTAGAATATCCCGTTCAACCATATCTTTCATAACGAGGCTCCAAACGGCGGGGTTGTCGTTTTTAGTGGGCTTAGGTTGTTCTTGGTTCATAGGTTTACTTTCTGGAACTAGACTACCATAATGTCGATCTCCAGGGAGCCCATGATCGCGCTCAATCCTATCTTGAATCCCGCTACCCATCATGCCTCTCCAAACTTAGGCTGTGGACGGAAGTTCTCAAGGTCATCCACCAACCATTGAGTTTCACAATTGGCGTTGTAGATACCCACAAAGTCAGTTTTACAGTCGATCATGACTTTAGGGAATCGTCGGCCTTCTTCGGGCACGGAATAGACTTTATAGTTCTTATCCTTAAAAACTGCTCGTGGACCGGAAGCCTTGCATTGCTCCAGAATCTTTTTTGCTACGCTTAGATAACTACTCACTTAATGCTCCTCATCAGAATGAAATTTATAACTCCCCATAGACTTCTCAGCCTGTGCCATTTCTAGAAAATCATCGGTTTGGAAATCCTCATAGAGTTCTGCGTACTCAAACAGAACCTCACAAATGTCCATGAGTTTCCCGGCGTTGACGCTGACAATGGCGTTGTCAATGTCCGATTCGTCTATGTTATTCACAAGATCGACAACCAATCCTGCGGTATACTCAAGCGTTCTTAGAATCTCCGTTTCTTCGGATAATAGGAACTCTTGAGGTTCTTCGAAGTTGTCTAGAGTCATGCTTTGGGCTGCCAATTATTAGTATATTTACCTTCCTGACCATTAATACACTCACAGCAAGGTTCTTCGTAGGATGGAATATTAATAAATTTGCATCCTGAACAAGACAACTGTTCCTGATGTGAAATGGTTTCAATATGGATCGGCGCGTTATCCCCATGCACTCTCATATCAACGATCTCCACCCGACCATCAAAATGGAACCCAGAGCCACGAAGGAAGTCCTCAAAGGCTTGACAAACATCATCAAGGTTAGACTCCGCGCTAATTTGCATGAAGTTTGTTCGACCGTCTTGATTATATAGGAAACTGATTTGGTTGTTCATCGTTCTTCCCCATTATTAATATTCCCACTCATAATACACTTAATCAGGAAGAACCAAGCGGTTACAAGACCTCCGATGAAGAGCCCTGCGATTAGGAAGCCTGCGGCGATGTAGGGGTTCATTTCTTATCCAATCCAAGAAGTTCGGGGTGTTTTAGTTGACCCATTACAGCGTCATTAAAAATCTGCCATTGCGGTAGCCGATGGCCTTCACGTTGTACCAAAACATTTCGAAGCGTTTTATAGTTCATTTTGATAATTCTACGCTGAAGGAAGCCTTCTGGCAACATATTTTTAATGGTCAACAAGGGTAACTTCTCTTCAATAGCATAATTAATAGTTTCAAGGAACACACGAGGGATATAATCCTCAAAATCATCTTGGTTGAGCTTACGTTTTTGCACCGTGTGCATGGTTGACTCCGAAAACTGCTCACTCATACGATACCGATCACGCTCAGAGTGCCAATATCGAGGGGCATCCACGTCAAGCCACACTTCGATTAACTCCATGAAAGAGTCGTGGCCGTTACCTTTACCTGCAAGGTTCTTAGCGACTTTGTGCATCCGATTGAAAACTTCGGTGTTTTCAAGGAACTCTTCGAACGTCATTTCCCCGGTGATACCAAAACTGAACCCTAGGGCAAACAGAGATTCTTCAAACCCGGACTCTTTTAGAACTTTTACTTGCATTTGTTTTTAATACCCTCTTCAATTTTAGACCAACCGGCATTCGAAAATATCACGTGAAGCACATAAACGGTAGCCGTCATAAATGCTCCGAACCATAAAAATACTGCTGTAACAACAATATCTAACGTCACATCAATAAATACTGGCATTGTGCGGCTGTGCTTTTTCTTTACGAACTCTTTAATGGCTTCGTCGTTTAGATAGACCAAAGACGTAATAAAATTCATCCACGCCATAAAATAAGCGATGTTCTTAGCGCCTTCGACATTCTCAAAGAATCCAAAATACAACGAAGCTGCGAGTATACCATTAAAAAAGATGTAAGTTATAAGTTTCATTTCAATTCCTTAAAAAGTTATACAGTTTGGAGAATTACACCTCCAACCATAAAAAGTTCCCTCATAATGAGTATTATCTGACGATCCACAAATACAGCAAGTATGAAGTTCTACTTTTATAGTTTCCTGCGGAAGTTTCATAAGTCCTTCTTTTGTACCATCAATCTCCTGCCATGTTTTAAATTGTTGAATAGCTTCATTAGTAGATAAATCTACACCAGAAACCATACGATGAAATTCTGCTTCATCATTAAATCCGATTTGCTCGTATATAAGTTTCATTTATTTGCTCCCGCAACGTTGTTCCCTTCCCTCAACCCAAGGTCCTTCTTCTCATGGATCGTCACTATAAATTTCTAATTGCTAGCCCATTCATTAAGTTGTTCTTGACACATTTCATCAGGGCAGTATTCTAACATAAGTCGGTCGATCTTGGAATCTTTATTTTTGAGCAATGAGATGAGTCTATCTAGTAGATATGCTAATTCAAGCGGTTCTAAATCTTTTGGAATATTACCCTCTTGCTCTAGTTCCTTAATTAGGCGCTTTGCGCTACTGGTTATCTTCTCGGTTTCGGTAAGTTTCATCATGCTTTACTCATTCTTTCGATCTCCAATAGATGCTATAAGATAGCCCGCAATAATAACAGTCATAACTATAAGTTCCATCAAACTTACAAGTATCGCACCCTTTACCCAATTCAAATTGAAGTTCTTTAACCTCTTTCACCAACCCCTCAATCACCTCACGAACTTTAAATTCCGTGAAGTCTTGCAAATGACTGGCAATGTATAGGGCTTCTTCTAGGTCTTTGTTGGTCATTTTATACTCCTAGATATTTCATTTGATAATTCCTTCAGCATATATCTACTAATAACATACTCAATATATAGGGTAATAATTACTACAGCGGAATTAATGACTACAAACCACTCTAAATTATCGTTAAATAATTCAGTCGTTATTTTGTATGTCGGTAAAACTAAAAATAGTGCTACACTGCTAGCCATCGTAGACCACATAGCAAAAAATTCGACCTTTCTATACGTATCAAAAACGTACCTTATGTGTTTGATATCTTCAGACAGACTTTCTTTGGCTCTAACGTACCACCTACCGCCCTTACCACAGGTATTTAACAGCCGTGACATAACCACACCATCAGCCCTCTGAATCTGAGGGTAAGACCTCAGTCAATGCGTTATATCTATTATACAACCAAGTGAGTTTATCCGTAAAGAACTTTACGTGACCTGCTCCAAGGGTGTATTGGCTCGGTCGATCTGGATAATCTCGCTTGAACTTCCCATACAGAACCCCATTAGGGATACGTGTGAGTTCCCGAAACTCTGCGAGAAGGTGTTGGTCACAGAGTTCGCTTGGAGGAACTACGTTGATTCGGGTCATCACTCACACTCCTTAATAGTCTTCCGCATCAAGTCCAAAGCCTCTTGCCACTCCCGACAATACTCATAATCCTGGTGAAGGTCTTCGCTGACTTTTACAGCGTATTTTAGGGCTTGCAGGAGTTGGGTGTTTTGCTCCTCAAGTTTACAGGTCTTACAGAAATTACCTAGCATTATTCATAACTCCTCTGAATATTATTGTGCTGCTCTACAAGTTCTTGCATGGAGTCGTTACCCAAGTAGATACAATACCCAAGTTCCTCAAGGCTCCAATACAAGTCCCCGCACTCCTCGCACATATACCAATCTGCGATTTTAACTTCATCGCCGTGAATACTCTCCTCGATATCACTATTCGGAGAGCGGTAACGGGGGAATTTAACCACCGTAGCGCCAATATCAATCAGCCCTTGACAGCTACAGCATCGCTTGCGCTTGGAGGTCTGTAGGGTGGTTTCGGTGGGGTCCCTATAATACCACCCATTACCGTCCCAATCGTAGCAACCGCAAGATAGACTCATTTCTGTACTCCGATATACATTTTGACTTGGATGCAAGAGGATTTACCTTTAATTAAAATCTCTTTACTCAACCGTTGACATTCTTGAAGGCTCTCAAGAGGCGGTGAGTACGATACAAGTCCGGCATAATAAGAATTTGAAATTACAAGAATCCAAGCGGAAATTAACATCTTAAATTCCTTCAAATTTTGGAGCGGTTATTTCAGACCACGCGATAATGTTATCTCCATCGTGCTGACGTCCTCCAAACTCATCTGAAAGAAATACATCATGATATGTTTCTTCATAGGTGGCCTCTTTGCTTTTATGTAGAACTCTTCCTTTAACGACTTTTCCATTCTTTAAAGCAAACCACACATAAGGGCTAAACCAGCCACCCCCGGGATCGGGAGGAAGTGTGTCGGGAAATTTATTCCAAGTTGTTTTCATCTCAAATCCCCTCAATCAAATACTTGATACTCAAAAGTTCGTCAAAGACATCGGTAAGGCAGTCATGAGCCATTTGAAGAACATCGGACATATCTACGGTTTCAGACAACATCTTATCTTCTTCGTGTTCTACTTGGGTGAACATTCTATACCTTTCAGAATGGTTGTTGGTTACTTCTTAGCACATATAATACCTGCTTTTTACACTAAAATCTACTACTTTTTATTCTTTAGGCTAAAGAAAACCCCGGACTTTTCCGGGGTTTTCAAGTCATGTTTAAGTTCAATGGTTCGTGTTCATCTTCGTGATGGTTTCGGAGAGGGACTTCACGACTTCTTGAAGGTACTCTACCTTCTGAATCGCGCTTTCCAGTGCTACTTCAAGTGTCTCCTTAGTCACTTCCTTGGTCTTACGTGGCTGACGATGTTCTTTGGGCCGTTCCACAGGCTCCAAACCCTTCGGTTGGATACGCCCATGAGTCAGCATGTATTTTTTCAACTTCTCAATCTGTTCCATCTTGAAGTAAAATTTACGACCACGATTGGTCTTGGGTTGCTTACCACGCTTCTTGATAGGGCTGATGACGCCTAGTTCGATATACTTATCAAGAGTGGCACGAGCCTTGATACCCGTCTCAGCCATAACATCACGAACGGTAAAAACTTCAACTTTTTCAGTGGTTTGCGTTTGCATGGTACATTTCCTTTACAGTTAATTTAAGGTTTAACCAACTACAAACCTCCCTACGTGTTTTTGTGTTTCCTTATGATCTTATTGTAGACTGTATTTTACAGGTGTCAAGGGTATTTTAAAGTCCTTCACACATTTTAATAAAATCCTGCCGATACAACTCTTTTACCATATTAGCAAATTCTTTATTCCCGAAAGTGTGGCTAAATACGGGTTCTTGGCAGGGGCCATTACCAAAATGGTTTTTGTTCTTGGGCGTTGATGGCGGGCTTGGGCTGGTGAATGTCGATGCCGCGCTGAACGTAGGCATGAAGCCGCTCATGGCATAGATTGAGCGCCTTG